>ERZ773187.85-NODE-85-length-92920-cov-25.028116_pt1 | contig 92920 bp, 83 predicted proteins | sample MGYA00511242_ERZ773187 | MGnify/ENA primary metagenome ERZ773187 (study PRJEB29015, sample SAMEA2737744) | human gut metagenome | biome: human gut; feature: human-associated habitat; material: faeces | place: China | collected 2012 ...
TTTTTCATAACTTGTTTGTGCCTTGAGCGAAGCGAAAGGAATGACAAAAACTATGATAAAAGTACTTTTCATTTGCCACGGCAATATCTGCCGTTCCCCTATGTCCGAGTTCATCCTTCGGGACATGGTTGCAAAACGCGGCATAGCGGATCAGTTTGAAATCGCATCGGCTGCGACGAGCCGGGAGGAAATCGGCAATCCGGTCTATCCGCCGGCGGTGCGGAAGCTGCGGGAGCATGGCATTGACCCGTCCGGGAAGCGGGCACGCCAGATGACGAAGCAGGATTACGAATATTATGATTATCTGTTGGCAGCGGAGCAGTACAATATTCAAAATATGCTTCGAATCGTTGGCGGAGACCCGGAGCATAAGATCCATCGGCTGCTGGATTACTCAAAGCATCCGCGCGATATTGACGATCCGTGGTACTCCGGGGATTTCGAAACCGCGTACCGGGACATCGTGGAGGGCTGCGAAGCATTCCTGGAGAGTTTCAAATGAACAAAAATGACTGCGAAGCAGCGGAAAGTATCGCAGATTCGTTTCTGCGAATGGCGTGTGTGAATTGTAACTTTGCAGATGCTTCAGGAAAGAGAACCTCAGATTCCCCTACCTATTTAAGGAAATATATGCTACAATAAAAAAGATATCAGGATCAAAAACTCTTTTGCCTCTGATATCAGGACAACAGTATCCGTCATAAAGGCGGGATGACTGATTATCAGATCGCTGCTCCAAGGGTGCTGCGGGCAGCGAATAAGATCGGAGTTTTTGAATGAGTATCAATTCCATGATTTTTCTGACGGCTTTTTTGCCGGTTGTATTTGTGTTGGACAGGCTGTGCGTGCGCAAAACAGCGCTGAAAAATATCCTGCTGCTTTTGGCAAGTCTTGTGTTTTATGCGTGGGGCGATCCGGTTTATATTGTCCTTTTACTTGTTTCGATTGCGGCAAATTACGGGATCGGACTGCTGCTTGGATGTCAGCGGGATGAAAGCGTGGCGGCGAAAGCCGTTCTGGCGGCGGGCATTTTGGTAAACCTGGGGATTCTTGGGTATTATAAATATTTTGACTTCTTTTTGCGGATTGTGAACCGGCTGACGGGAAGCGAGCATGAGATGCGCAATATCCCGCTTCCGATTGGCATTTCGTTTTTTACGTTCGGAGCGATTTCATATCTGATGGATTTATACCGCGGTCATTATGAGGCGGAGAAAAATCCGCTCAACATGGCGCTGTATCTGTCCTTTTTCCCCAAAATTTCAGTCGGACCGATCGCGCGGTACCGCGATTTTGGACCGCAGCTGGTAAACAGACAGGAAACCGTGGAAAAGACAGCGGAAGGAATCCGGCGCTTTGCCTATGGACTTGGTAAAAAGGTACTGGTCGCAAACATTGTCGGCGCAAGTGTAGATAAGATCTATGCGCAGGACATTACAAATGTTACGGGCGTTATGGTGTGGTGCGCGGCGATTCTGTATGCGATTCAGATTTACTATGATTTTTCCGGTTTCACAGATATGGCCATCGGTCTGGGCAAAATGTTCGGATTCGATATTTGTGAAAACTTTGATTATCCATACCTGTCCGGTTCGATTCAGGAGTTCTGGCGCAGATGGCATATTTCCCTGAGTAGCTGGTTTAGGGATTACCTCTACATACCGCTTGGCGGAAACCGGAAAGGAAAGATTCGGACATATTTGAATCTGGCGATCGTCTTTTTTGCGACCGGATTATGGCATGGCGCGACGACAGCGTTTATCGCATGGGGCGCGCTGCACGGATTTTTCATCATTGTGGAACGGATCGGATTTAAGAAAATTTTGGACAAAATCGGCTTTTGGCGTTATGTATACACGGGGCTTGTGGTGTTGTTCGGCTGGGTGATTTTCCGGGTGGCAAATCTGCAGCCGGCGCTGCAGTACATCCGCAGGATGCTGACACCGTGGCAGTATACGCAGAGCACCTATGCGCTGCGGGAGCTGGTCGGAAACCGCTGCATTGTGATGACGGTCATCGGCATCCTTGGCATGGGGCTGATACAGGCAGGCATCAAAAAGTTCTGCCCGACAGCGGAGAAATTAAAGGGCGGCGTATTGGAACTGGTTTACTGCATGTTCCTGATCGCAGCGTCGATGCTGCTTTTGGTCAACGGAACCTACAGCCCTGCAATTTATCTGAATTTCTGAGTGGAGAATGCATATGAATAAAAAAATGGCGGCGGCATGGCTGATTTGCTTTGCGCTTTTGCTTTTGATGCCGGGAGCTGTGTGGGCGGTAACAAAGGAGCGTTTCCAGACGGATGCGACGGAAAATACGGTTTCAACAGAGATTCCGAAGCTGACGAAGGACAATTACAGAGATTATCCGGGACTGGTGGAGAGCGCGTTTAACGCGGCGGTTCCGTTTCGGAGTCAGCTGATTTCCTTTTCCAGCCTGACAGATTTAAAGCTGTTTTGTGAAAAATCCATCAACGACAAGGTTGTGATCGGTTCGGATAACTGGTTGTTTTACAGCATGGAATCGGACATTGATGATTATAAGGGAACGAACCTGTTTACAGAAGGACAGCTTGCACAGATCGCATCGCAGCTTACGACATCGGAGCAGTGGCTTTCCAACCGGGGCAGTGAATTTGTCCTGATGATTGCACCGAATAAGGAGACGATTTACGGAGAAGAGCATCTCCCTTCCTATTATAAAAAGGCGGAAGAAACGCGGACAGATCAGTTGATCGCTTATCTGAAGAAGAATACAGATATCCGTATTGTATATCCGAAAGAGGAAATGCTGAAATATAAGAAGGAATATTCCCTGTACTGGCACTATGACACGCACTGGAACGCCGCTGGCGGCTATATTGGGGCGAAAGCGCTGTTAAAGGAGTTGGGAGACGAGCTTCCAGAGGTGGAGGACATTACCTTTACTCCGGATACCTTTTCCGGATATGATCTTGCAAGAATGATGAATCTGCAGAGCTACTACGAAAAAAATATGCCTGCGGAAGAAAATTATATCGTGACCGGTTACAACGGCAACAATTTGCAGGCAGTCTCTATTGACGATGCGACGGCTCTGGTGTATCATTCAGATGCGCCGGATACGAGAAAGCTGTTCATGGTGAGGGATTCCTTTGCCGGAGGAATGGCGGGACCGGTGGCGAGCAGCCTTTCAGACTGCTATATGGCTCATTGGAACGGATTTTTTACGCAATCTATGGTAGAAGAACAAAAGCCGGATGTTTTTGTTCTGGAGCTGGTAGAGAGACGGCTGGATTATCTGCTTTCTTTCTGCCTGACAGACTGAGCAGAAAGGTAACGGATGGGAACAAAAAATAAGGGAGAAGGCAGTTCCTTTGTAAAACAGGCTGGCATTCTGGCTGCTGCCGGCATTATCTGTCGAATTATCGGCCTATTGTACAGAAGCCCCCTGACGGGAATTATCGGAGAGACAGGAAACGGCTATTATGCGCCGGCGTATCGCTATTATCAGATGATTTTGCTGATCTCTTCCTATAGCATTCCGTCGGCGGTATCCAAAGTAATTTCACAGAGACTGGCAACCCACCAGTACAAAAATGCGCAGCGGATTTTTCACTGCTCGATTATTTATGTTGTTGTCGTGGGCGGAATCGCCAGTCTGTTTGCGTTTTTTGGAGCGGATTTTCTGATTCCGGGACGGGCGGCGATGGTGCTTCGGACGCTTGCACCGACGATTTTCTTTTCCGGTCTGCTCGGCGTTTTGAGAGGATATTTTCAGGCGAACCGAAGCATGGTGCAGACGTCCGTTTCGCAGATTCTGGAGCAGATTTTAAATGCGGCGGTCAGCATGCTGGCGGCATGGGGGCTGATGCAGATGTTTGCTGGGGAAGACGAGCTGACCCGTGCTGCGTGGGGGGCAGTCGGAAGTGCAGTCGGAACCGGTGTCGGCGTGCTGATAGCATTGGCGTTTATGCTGATGATTTACCATATGAACCGGAAAATAATCCGCCGCAGGATAGAGCGGGATCGTTCCAGAGATTTGCTGGAAACCGGCGAGATTTTCAAGATCATTCTGTTTATGGTAACGCCGGTTCTGCTGAGTACGTTTGCATATAATGCGAGTGCACTGATCAACCAGACCCTGTATCTGAATCTGATGCAATCGGTACACAACGCTTCTTATGATGATATTACGATTATTAACGGTATTTACGATACGGAAGCGGTTGGACTTTCCAATATTCCGATTGCAATCGCGTCTGCGATGGCTTCCGCGATCCTGCCGAGCATTGCAGGAAGCTTTGAGACAAAGAAGAAAAAAGACGTCCGGCACAAAATCAGCGTGGCAATCAAGACGATCATGTTTATCGCGATTCCGTCTGCAGTCGGCATGACGGTATTATCCAGGCCGATCGTATGGCTGTTATATAATACGAATACGGACAGCATCCGTCTGGGCGGACGCCTTCTGGCGGCGCTTGGCGCGAGCATCGTGTTCTATTCCCTTTCCACACTGAGCAATTCGATCCTGCAGGCAGTCGGCAAGGCGTCGAAGCCGGTTACAAACGCGGTGATTGCGCTGGCGGTGCAGACTGTGGTGGCGGCAGCCCTCCTGATCTTTACAGATCTTGGTATTTACAGTTTGCCGATCGCCGTTACGGTATATTCTTTTATGATGTGCCTGTTAAATGGCATCGCGGTGAAAAAAGCGACCGGCTATCATCAGGAAATCGAGAAGACATTTGTCCTGCCGCTGGTATCCTCTGCGATCATGGGGCTTGTGGTTGCAGGTATTTATTATGGGCTGACGCTGACAGTGCTGAAAGGATATCTCGGCAATGCGGTTGCACTGCTGCTTTCGGTGGCAATCGGCGGACTGACGTATTTTGCGGCGGCGTTAAAGCTTGGCGTCATGTCGAAAAAAGAACTGCTCGGAATTCCCGGAGGCAGTATGATTGTGAAATTTGCGGTAAAATTGCATTTGCTGAAGAATTAGACCGTAAATTTGTAATAGAATTGTAATAAATGCAGAAAAAGGCTGGATTTTTACCGCCTGCGGGAGTACAATATTTAAACTAGGTTGGTTTAACCTTTTTAAAAAAGAAAAATATTCAGGAGAATGATATATGAAAAAAACCAGTTTGTTCTGTCTGGCGCTGGGATTATCTGCAGCATTATGTGCATGCGGCTCTGCAGCGACAGAAACAACCCCTGTACCTGAAACGGATTCAGCTGTTGCAGCGACGGAAAGTAACGATACAACCGGAACAGAAAATGCAGCAGCAGAGACGGAAAGCGTTGTTACAGAAGACGCAGTTCCGACCAGCTACCTGACCGGTCTGGAATGCACCGAAGAGGAACGCGAACAGCGCCCGATGGCAGTTATGCTGAACAATATCAAGGCAGGAACCCCGCAGGCAGGAATCGGACAGGCATCCGTGATTTATGAAGCGCCGATGGAAGGCGCGGATGTGACCCGTCTGATGCCGTTGTTTGAAAACTGGCAGAATCTGGATACGATCGGCTATATCAGAAGCAGCCGTGATTACTTTGTATACAGCGCACTGGAATTCGATGCGATTTATGCGCATTTCGGACAGGCTACCCCTTATGTTGGCGATCTGTTAAACAGTGATCTGGTGGACAACATCAGCGGCGCGGTTGCAGGAATTGACCGTCCGGCTTCCAAAGCGTTCATGCGGACGGATAAGCGGAAAGCACCCCACAATGTGTATACAACCGGTGAAGCGCTGGCAGAAGCGGCAGAGAAATTTGAATACAGCCTGACTTATCACGATACGCATAAGCAGAAATTTGCCTTTGCACCTCTGGGCGAAAAGGCAGACTATCCGGATAACGATACCGTTGTCCTGATGTATCCCGGCGGTGAAAAGACCGGTGTTGGAAACGGCTATTCCAATGTGCAGGCTTATTTTGAATATAACGATGAAGACGGAAAATATTACCGTTATCAGTACGGTGACAAGCATATTGACGAGACAACCGGCGAACAGCTGGCAGTCGATAACGTTATTTTCCAGTATTGTCACGGCGAGTTCCGGGATTCCAAAGGCTATATGGCATTTGATGTGCACGGCGGCTGGGAGCCCGGTGCAGATCTGACCAATTACAAGGTTCAGGTATTTACCGGAGGTAAGATGGTAGAAGGAACCTGGTCAAGATATTCGGATACCGATCCGGCGCTGTATGTGGATGCAGACGGTAACCCGATCCGGTTAAATCGCGGAAAAACATGGGTTTGCCTGATCTGGAACGAACATGCGGATGACGTTGTACTGAAGTAATCCGAAAATCTGAGAGGTACACGATAGTATGAAAGAAGTTTGGGCAAGTTTTCGTCTGGCTTTTTCGATGTATTCGATTTTTCCTGCCAGGCAGATCAAAAAAACCCGTAGAAATATGAAGTATATTCTAATTTTCGTACCGCTAGTCGGCGCGATTATCGGGTTCATTCTAAAACAGTGGCAGGTGATCAGCCCGTATCTGATCGATAAAGATCTGCTGGGCGCGGTTATCTGTGCGATGCTTCCGATCTTTTTATCGGGCGGCGCGTTTCTGGATGGTTTCTTCCGGACAGTAGATGCGCTCAGTTCCCATCAGCCGAGGGAAGTCAAGCTGGAAATCCTGCGGGATTCCCACAGCGGATACTTCGCAATTATTATCTGTGTCTGCTATTTCTTCCTGATCGTCGGTCTTTGGAGCGAAATGCCGCTGGACAGCTGGCCGGTTCTTGCATATGGCTTCATACTTTCCAGAGCGCTCTATGGTCTTTCGATCGAATGCTTTCCGCATTCGCAGGAAAGCAAATGCTCCCTGTATGTCGGAAAAGGCAAAAGCAGAGGAATTGTGATCGCATTTATGATCGCTTATATCGTGATCTCTGTAGTGGGCATGCTGATGTGCGACATTCAGGTAGCGATTCCGTGTCTGGTCGGTGCACTGCTCGCATTTTTGTACTATTGCTATGTGGCGTTCCATCATTTCGGGGGAATTACAGAGGATATCGCATGCTTCTTTGTTCAGGTGTGTGAAATTATGATGCCGCTCGTTGTACTGCTGACCAGCATTGCGACGAGACTGGATATTGCAGGGGAACTGTAAACAATGGGATGCACGCTCTGCGAACATTCTATTGTCATGAATTAAAAACTGTTATGAGCCGGTGCAGATGTTTTAATCTGTACCGGCTCGTTTATGTTGTAGGGCGTGCCTGCACCGCAGATTGCCGCAGTGTATCGCGCCTGCCTTTCATTTTTTAGTTTGGTCCGTTGTTCGCTGCGCTTTGCAGAAACTGCTCCTTCGCATAGACCGCTGCGCCCAGCATTCCGGCGGCGTCTCCGAGAACCGCGGTGACGATCGTACAGCAGCCATAGGGAATCCGCAGCGCATGGGTGTCCAGAATTTCACGGGTGTATTGCAGCAGCCGTTCGCCCATACGGGACATGCCGCCGCCGACGATGATGATTTCCGGATTGTACAGGCTGAAAACGGCGCACAGACCGTAGCCGAGCAGTTTTCCGGTTTCCTGCATGGTCTCAATGGCGACAGCATCACCGTCATCGTAAGCACGGGAAAGCATGTCTGCCGTGACCTTATCAAGGTCATTATTTACCCAGTCACAGATGATGCTATGCTGTCCCAGTTGGACTTTTTCCCGGAAGGTGCGCAAAATACCGAGGGCAGAAACATAGCGCCCAAGACAGCCGGAGCTTCCGCAGCGGCATTCCCGTCCTTCACGGAACATGTTGATATGCCCGATTTCGCCTGCGGAACCGGTAGTGCCGTAGATCACGCGTCCGTCGATGACCGCAGCGCCGCCAAGCCCGGTTCCGAGGGTGATCATCAGGACGTTATTGCGGTTTTTGCCGGCGCCAAATTTCCATTCACCATAGAGATTGACACGTGCATCATTATCGATATAGGTCGGGATATGAAGATGGCTCTCCATCCAGGCGACGATCGGAACCTCCTCCCATTTCGGAAAATTCGGAGAAAACCGGGAAATACCGTTTTTGATATCTAGGATGCCGGGGACGCCGATGCCCATGCAGGTGATATCCTGACAGGTCAGGTGCAGCTCATCGAGAAGTGCCAGAACAGCATCATAAATGCGATTGAGGACGTGCTCCGAGCCGAAACGAACCTCGGTGGGGGTGCGCTTTTCCCCGAGCTTATGAAAAAAATCATCGAAAACAGAAATTTTGATATTGGTTCCACCGAGGTCAAGCCCGATATAGGTTGCCATAAAATCCTCCTATTTACAGGTGCGTTTGCTGGAAAGCAGGAACTGCACTGTGTTTATAACAGCTGAAAAACGTTTATATCCGTTCTTTTTTCAGTATAACATATGCCCCGTGGAAGAAAAAGTGGAACTGTCAAAAATAGTGTGATAGAATATGGACAGGTTACAGTTGGTTGACAGCAGCTGACCAGAGATGCAGAAAAGAAGGATAATACTATGATTGCAGAACAATATCGAAAAATGCTGGATGCAAAGTCAGTGATCCGGCAGTTGTCCGAGAAGGCGACGAAGCGGGCGCAGATAATTAGTGCAGAGAATGTATTCGATTACAGCCTGGGAAATCCGTCCGTACCGGCACCGGCAGAGTTTAAGCAGGCACTGCTGGACCTGATTGAGAAGGAAGATCCGATGACCCTGCACGGCTACAGCCCGACGCTCGGTATCCCGTCTGTGAAGACGGCGATTGCGGAGTCCTTAAACTGCAGATTTGACATGAACTACGGACCGGAGCATATTTTCCCGGTTTCCGCAGCAGCGGCGGCAATCGCGCATGCGCTGCGTGCAGTGACTGTGCCGGGGGATGAAGTGCTGACCTTTGCTCCGTTTTTCCCGGAATATCATCCATATGTAGATCTGACCGGAGCCGTTTTAAAGGTTGTTCCGGCGGACACGAAGAGCTTCCAGATCAATTTCGAAGCGTTTGAAGAAATGTTGGGACCGAGGGTTGCGGCAGTGTTGGTGAATACACCGAACAATCCGTCCGGCGCAGTTTATTCGGCGGAGACGTTGACAAAGCTGGCGGAGGTTCTGACGAGAAAAGCAGAACAATACGGGCATGATATTTTCCTGATTTCGGATGAACCGTATCGGGAAATCGTATTTGACGGCAAACAGCAGCCGTATGTATCGAAATTTTATGCCAATACGATCAGCTGCTACTCTTTTTCCAAGGCGCTGTCGCTGCCGGGCGAGAGAATCGGCTATCTGGCGGTCAATCCGGCGTGTCCGTATGCGGCGGAGATCGTAAATATGTGCGGACAGATTTCGAGGGGAATCGGCCATAACTGCCCGACGTCCCTGATGCAGCTGGCGGTATCGAAGGTGCTCGACCTGACCTCCGATTTCTCCGTCTATGAAAAGAACCGCAACCTGCTCTACGAATGCCTGACGGACTGTGGCTTCGAGGTTGTGAAGCCGGAAGGAACCTTTTACATCTTCCCGAAAGCCCCGGAAGCAGACGCGGCGGCATTTTGTCAGAAAGCGCTGCAGTACGATCTGGTGCTCGTTCCGGCGGATTCGTTCGGCTGTCCCGGATATTTCCGCATGGCATATTGCATCGATACGGAGAAGGTGGAGCGTTCCCTGCCGGTGCTGCGCAAAATGATGAAAGAAATCTATGGTTGAATGAAAAGCCCTGATATCATAAAATGAGTGAAACGACAAATGAGACAGCAGGAGTTTTGCAGCAAGGAGGCGCATATCTATGATGTATCAGGCGGGACTGGTGCTGGAGGGCGGCGCGATGAAGGGCGTTTACACCGCCGGCGTGCTGGATTTTTTTCTGGATGCAGGAATCGACTTTGCCAAATGCTACGGCGTTTCGGCGGGAGCGTGCTGCCTGTGCAGTTATCTTTCCAGACAAAAAGGCAGACAGTACAGCGTTTTTACCGACTATCTTGAGGATAAAAACTATTGGGGACTTTCGAGCCTGTTAAGGACTGGCGATTATTTTAACGTCCAGATGTGTTATCACGATATCCCGGAACACTTAAATCCATTCGATTACGAGACGTTTGATAAAAATCCGAGTAAAGGATACGCGGTCGTAACCAATATTGAAACCGGACTGGCCGAGTATCTTCCGATGAAGAATATGCGCAGGGATATCGAGGCAGTGCGGGCATCGGCATCAATGCCGCTTGTGTCCAGACCGGTAGAGATCAACGGAAAGTTGTACTTAGACGGCGGACTTGCGGATTCTATCCCGCTTCTGCATGCCGTGACGGACGGATGCCGCAAAAATGTCGTTGTGATGACAAAGGAGGTGGGCTATCGTCGTGTCCCGTCAAAGCATCTGGAACTGATCAAAGCCAGATATGCAAAATATCCGAAGGTATACGAGCGGATGGCAAACCGCGCAGCAGCCTATAACCAGCAGCTGGATTATCTGGAAGCTGAGTTAAAAAACGGCACTGCGTTTTTGATTCAGCCATCCCACCCAAATGAAGTGGGACGCATCGAAAAAAACAGGAAAAAGCTGCGTGCGCTTTATGAAGAAGGATATCAGGAAGCAGCGCGTCGCAAGGAAGAGCTGATCGCTTTTCTGGAAAAGTAAAGGAGGCAGAAAGTGTTATCGTTTATTGAAATTTTAAAGGCGATTCTGTTCGGAATCGTAGAGGGCATTACCGAGTGGCTGCCCGTCAGCAGTACAGGTCATATGATTCTGTTAAACGAGTTCGTTCATATGAACGTTTCAGAGGAATTCTGGGATATGTTCCTGGTTGTCATCCAGCTGGGCGCGATTTTAGCGGTTGTGCTGCTGTTCTGGAAACAGATCTGGCCGTTTAATTTTACCGGAAGGTCCAAAACAAACGGCATTGTGAAAAAGGACATCATGAAAATGTGGTTCAAGATCATTGTTGCCTGCATTCCGGCGGCAGTGGTTGGTCTGCTGTTCGACGATATCCTTGAAAAATATCTTTACAACCCGATTACGGTTGCAGTGATGCTGATCCTGTTTGGTATCGGATTTATCCTCGTGGAAAATGGTCATAAAGGAAAACGTGCAAGAGTCCGCAGTCTGGCACAGCTTACTTATAAAGATGCGATTATCATCGGTCTGTTCCAGCTGATTGCGGCAATCTTTCCCGGAACCTCCCGTTCCGGAGCAACCATTTTGGGAGGCCTGATGATCGGCGTTTCCAGAACCGTTGCAGCGGAGTTCACGTTCTTTCTGGCGATCCCGGTTATGCTGGGAGCGAGCCTGTTAAAGGTGATTCGCTTCGGCCTTGCCTTTTCAACGGCGGAGGCAGTGATCCTGCTGGTTGGCATGGCAATTGCTTTTATTGTATCCGTGCTTGTGATCCGCTTCCTGATGGGCTACATCAAAAAACATGACTTCAAGGTGTTTGGCTGGTATCGAATCGTGCTCGGTATCCTTGTACTGCTGTATTTCTTTGTAGTGAAATAAATAGGAAAGAGGCTGTCTGTCTGGAGACGGCCTCTTTTATTTTGCGGAAATGTAAAAAATTTTACATGAATTTTACAAAAACGGTGGGCAGATTTTACGGACGCCTGTTACAATGAGCTGGAAATGAAGATCAGATCAAAAAGGAGAGAGTTATGCAACTGGAAGGAATTTCGGTATTGTTTTCATTTATCGGCGGCCTGGGGATGTTTCTATACGGCATGCATGTAATGGCGAATGGCCTGCAGCATTTTGCGGGCGGAAAGATGCAGCGGCTGATGAGTTTTCTGACGCAGAACAGGCTGATGGCAATCCTGGTAGGAACCCTCGTCACGGCAGTGATTCAGAGCTCTTCTGCGACGACAGTTATGGTGGTCGGCTTTGTCAATGCCGGGATGCTGAATCTGTCGCAGGCGGTCGGCGTCATTATGGGTGCAAACATCGGTACGACGATCACCGCGTGGCTGGTATCATTAAGTGAGTTCGGAAGCGTTTTAAACCCTGAATTTTATGCACCTTTGCTGTTAGGAATCGGTGCATTTGTTATTCTGTTTACAAAATCAGAGAAAAAGAAGCAAATTGGTGAAATCCTGATCGGATTCGCGATCCTGTTTATCGGACTTTCTTTTATGTCCGACGCGATTAAGCCCTATCGGGATTCCCCGGTGTTTTCCAATGCCTTTACGGTGCTCGGCAAAAATCCGGTATTGGCGATACTGACCGGTACGGTTGTCACGGCAATCATCCAGAGTTCTTCTGCTTCCGTCGGCATTTTACAGACGCTGGCGATGAACGGCATTGTCAACTGGAAATCCGCAGTGTTTATTACGCTCGGACAGAATATCGGTACCTGTGTGACCGCGCTTTTATCCGGCGTCGGTTCCGGCAGAAACGGAAAACGCGCGTCTGTCATCCATCTTTCCTTTAATGTCATCGGCGCGGTATTGTTCGGCATAATCATGTATGTGCTGTTTTGGTTTTTCCCGGCGTGGGGCGCATCTACGATGAGCAGTGTGGACATTTCCATTTTCCATACGGTATTCAATATCACCTGTACCGTGGTGCTGCTTCCGTTTGCAGAAAAGCTCGTCTGGGTTTCCGGCAAGCTTGTGCCCGGGGCAGAGGAAACAGAGGACGAGCTGGAGGGCAGCGAAGCAAGAAAGATGGCGAAGCGCTTAGACAGCAGAGTACTTGGCAATCCGCTCTTTGCGCTGGCAACGGTAGTGCAGGAGGTTTCCGTGATGGGGCATGCGACCTGTCAGAACCTGGAGCTTGCGCTTGCAGCCGTGTCAGAAGAAAATCTTCAGAAGGCGCAGAAGGTATACGAGCGGGAAAAAGATATCAACAGTATGGAAAAAATCCTGACGGAGTTTTTGGTGGAGGTAGATAATCTTTCCTTGACAGAGGGGCAGCAGGAGCAGGTGAAAAACCTGTTTTATACGGTCAGTGACATCGAACGGGCGGGCGATCATGCGGAAAATATCGCAGAGCTGGCGGAAACGCTATCGAAAAATTCCGGCAGTTTTTCCAAAAAGGGAAAAGCGGATCTGGAACTGATTTCTGCCCAGACGATGCAGTCCTTGCAGATTGCGGTAGAATCGAGGGAAACAGGTTCTGTCAAGTCTGCAAATGCAGTCCGTGTGCTGGAACAGAGCGTGGACCAGCTTGAGGAAGAAATGCGCGAAAAACATATCCGCAGACTTTCTAAAGGAAAATGCGAGCCGGAGAGCGGCGTAATCTTTTTGGATATCATCAGCAATCTGGAGCGGATCTCCGACCATGCGGTGAATATCGCGGACTATGTAAAAGCGGAGTCGGAGGCTGGGATACCGGCGATCCGGATCTGAAGCTGACGTAGCGCGCGGCAGTGTAATTCATGACAATAGAATGCTCGCAGGGCGTGCATTCTATTGTTGCATGGCGTGTCGGATGAAGATGTAATCGTGCGGCGCGGCAGGGTACAAAACGCACGGCAGCGCAAAACGCGTAGCAACGCGTTTATAAGAAAAGGAGAATCCGGAATGATCTATATTATAGAGGACGATGAAAATATCAGAAATCTGGTTCAGGTGGCGCTGAACGGTTCCGGCTATGAGACTGCGGCATTTGAAACTGCGGAGGAAGCACTTGGCGCATTTAAAGTAAAGGCTCCCCAGCTGGCGATTTTTGATCTGATGCTGCCGGGAATGGACGGACTGGAAGCAATCCGTAAAATTCGTGCAAACGATGCATGGAAAAAGCTCCCGGTGCTGGTGCTGACGGCGAAGGACAAGGAATACGACAAGGTAGCAGGACTGGATGGGGGCGCAGACGACTATATGACCAAGCCCTTCAGCGTGCTGGAGCTGCTGGCACGGGTGCGTTCCCTGCTGCGCCGTACCAAAGAGGAGGAACCGGAACAGCCGAAGCTTTTCGACTGCGGTGCCCTGCATCTGGATCTGGAAACGCGGGAAGTAAAGGTAAATGGAAGAGAGGTCCTTTTAACCTACAAAGAATATGAGCTGCTTGTTTATCTGGCAGAAAATCAGAACCGTGTGGTATCGCGGGATGAGCTTTTGGATAAGCTCTGGGACTGGCGGGCGGACGTGGAGACGAGAACGCTCGATATCCATATCAAGACCCTTCGCCAGAAGCTGGGGGAAGAGGCGGGACACTACATTAAAACGGTGCGCAGTGTCGGCTACCGTTTTATGAAGCCTCAGGAATAGGAAAGCAAAAGGAAAAATGGGGAAATGAAAAAAATTATGATAAAAAATCCGGTACTGGTCCGCTTTGGCATGATCTTAGTATTGGCACTGGCGATCAGCAGTATTGTTTCGTCTTTTTTTCTTGGAAGCCGGATGCGGCAGGAAAATGTAGAGATGATGGAAAAGACGATTTCCGTAGTGGAATACACACTGGATACGGACAAACCGTTGCAGAAGCAGCTACAGAAGGTTCATACATCTGCACTGGATTCGAATGTCCGGGTTACGATCATCGCAAAAGACGGGACAGTGCTTGCGGATTCTGATCTGAAAAATGTGGACGGTATGGAAAATCATCTTGACAGGCAGGAGGTAAAGGAGGCACTTGAAAAGGGGGAGGGCAGTGCGATCCGTTATTCGGAAAGTCTTGGTCAGGAGATGCTGTATGTAGCAAAGCTTTCAGAGGATGGGAAGGCTATTATTCGTATGTCGATTCCCTACACCGGCCTTTTCCGGTATATGATCGTAGTGCTTCCGCTTCTGCTTGTCGGAATGATCGTTGCGTTTGTTGTAAGTGTTGCAGTTGCGGCGAGATATTCCGGCTATATCCGCTCTGATGAAATCAAACGGCAGATGGTACAGATGGAGCGGGACCGTAAAATTCGCCAGGAATTTTTCAGTAATGCCTCCCATGAGCTTAAAACACCGATTACGTCCGTGCGGGGCTATGCGGAGCTGCTGAGCCAGGATTTTGTCAAGGATGAGGCGACCAGGAAGGATTTCCTTGGGAGGATTTTAAAGGAAACAGAGCATATGACAAGTCTGATCGATGATATCCTGATGATCTCGCGGCTGGAAAGCAAGGATGCGGAGGTAACGCTGAGTAAGGTGAATTTAAAAAGCGTGATGGACGAAGTCCTGGAATCCCTGACGCCACAGGCTGCATCCTGTAAGGTGGAAATTTCGGGCTCCTGTGGAAATGTGATCCTCCAGGCAAGTCTGCAGCAGATGCGGGAGCTTTTATCAAATCTGATCAGCAATGGCATCAAATACAACCATCCGGGCGGACATGTCTGGACAAAAATCTGGCAGGAGCCGGAAGCAGTATATATAGAAGTAAAGGATGATGGTGTAGGAATCGATCCGGAGGATCAGAAACGTGTCTTTGAACGCTTTTTCAGGGTGGACAAGGGAAGAAGCCGTAAAATGGGCGGAACCGGCCTGGGACTGTCGATTGTGAAGCATATCACGGCATATTATGGGGGCAGTGTAAGGCTTACCAGTGAGCCTGGATTCGGAAGCACATTTTTTGTCGAAATTCCCATGTCCGGAATAAATAAAATGTAAAAATATTATCTAAAAAGCGTTATTTTTTTCGGCAAAAACAGAGGAAAGGTTGACAATATCTGGTTTTGGAAGTAAACTAATCACTAAATTCAGGTAATTGCTAGATAATGATAGGACAAGGAGAATGGATACCTGGGTGTTAAGGAGGAGATCATTATGAGAAAAAGCACAGTGAAGAAAACTGTAACAAAGGCACCCGTTAATAAAAAAGAAACCGTAAAAGCTGAGACTGTTGCGGCAGTAAAGACTGAGGAACCCAAGACAGAGGCTGTTGAAGCAAAAGCAGAAGAAAAAGCAGTTGAAGCAGAAGCAGCAGTTGCCGCTAAAGCAGTGGAAAAGCCCGTAGCAAAGAAAACAGCTGCAAAGAAGACCACAACAGCAAAGGCAACCGCTGAAAAGAAAGCGCCTGCAAAGCGCGCAACAAAAGCAGCTGCTGTAAAGACCGAGGTAAGCGTTCAGTTTGCAGGCAAGGAATACACAACTGAGAGACTGGTTGAGATTGCCAAAGATGTATGGCAGTATGATCTGGGCAACGCACCGGAAGAGTTCAAGAGCGTTGAGCTGTATGTAAAGCCGGAAGAGAGCGCAGTATACTATGTGATCAACGGTACAACAAGCGGAAGCTTCGGAATCTAAGTGTCTGAGCAGACACCGCAATTGAAAACAGGCGTCGCCATAATCTGAGCGGGCGCTGCAGAGTCAGAACGTACATAATACACAGAAATAAGAACAGCCGTATCGGGGACGAATCCTTCCCGGTGCGGCTGCTTTTTTCATTTCATAGGAAAATGCGTCCTATGAAATAGAAACGCTCCGCGCGGATCGCACTGCAGCGGAATGGAAGAATGTCGCTTGCGCGACCCGCCGCAGGCGGAGAATCCTGCTTCGCAGGATTCTTTTTTCATAAATTCTTCACAAGTATTTTGGGAAAATCTGTTGACAATAGAGTAGGGGAGTGGTAATGTAATCATCAGAAGGTGTTAGCACTCCAATTGATTGAGTGCTAACAAATCAGAAAGCAGGTGAGAACGTGGAACTCGATGAAAGGAAAAAGAAAATTCTGCAGGCAGTTATTCGGAACTATCTGGAGACAGGAGAGCCGGTGGGCAGCAGGACAATTTCCAAGTATACCGATTTGAATTTAAGTTCCGCGACCATCCGCAATGAGATGTCCGATCTGGAAGAGATGGGCTACATTTTACAGCCGCATACTTCTGCAGGACGGATTCCTTCTGATAAGGGTTACCGCTTTTATGTAGACACCATGCTGGGTGAGCGGGAACGTGAAGTGGAAGAGTTAAAAGGTCTGCTTCTGGAAAAGGATGAAAAGATGGACACTCTCTTAAAGAGAGTGGCGAGAGTGCTGGCGACCAACACCAACTATGCGGCGATGATCACCACACCCCAGTATCAGCGCAATAAGCTGAAATTCATCCAGCTTTCAAAAGTAGATGAGCATCAGCTTCTGGCAGTTGTTGTAGTAGAAGGCAATGTGATCAAGAACACGATGCTTCAGGTCGAAGAGGATCTGGATGATGCGACACTCCTGAAACTGAACATCCTGTTGAACACTCATTTAAACGGGCTGTCGATTGATGAAATCAATCTTGCGATGATTTCGGAGATGAAGCAGCAGGCAGGCGTTCACAGCGGCATTGTAAATGGTGTGATTGATGCAGTTGCCGAAGCGATCCGGTCGGATGAGGATTTAAAGATCTATACCAGCGGAACCAATAACATCCTGAAATATCCGGAGCTGACGGACAATCGGGAAAAGACCAGCGAGCTGATCAATGTATTTGAAGAAAAGAAAGCGCTGGGAGAGCTGGTTCAGGATTCCCTTTCCGAAGAGAATAACACCGGTATTCAGGTTTATATCGGCAATGAGACACCGGTGCAATCCATGAAGGATTGCAGCGTTGTAACTGCAACCTATGAGCTGGGAGAGGGCATGAGAGGTACCATCGGAATCATCGGCCCCAAACGAATGGACTATGACAAGGTCATCGGTACCTTAAAAACACTGATGAACGAGTTGGATACTTTATATAAGAAGTAGAAAGGGTGACAGGCGTGGCAGAAGAAAGAATGGAAGAGGAAGTAAAGCAGGACACATCGGAAACCGAAACGCAGGAAAAACGGAATACGGAAGAATGTGAAGAAACTGCGGAGGCTTCTGCAGAAAATACAGAAACCCCGGAAGATGGGGAAGCTTCTGAGGAAAAAGATAAAAAAGGCTTCTTTTCCGGAAGAAAAAAAGAGAAAAAGGAAGATGCCGTAAAGGCACAGATCAACGAGCTGCAGGATAAGGTAATGCGGCAGATGGCTGAGTTCGAGAACTTCCGCAAGCGCTCCGAAAAGGAAAAGTCTGCGATGTTCGAGACAGGCGCAAAGAGCGTGATCGAAAAGATCCTTCCTGTTGTAGATAATTTTGAAAGAGGACTTGCAACCGTACCGGAAGACGAAAAGGATGCTCCTTTTGTAGACGGTATGAACAAGGTTTACAGGCAGCTGCTAACAGAGCTTGAAAACCTTGGTGTAAAACCGATCGAAGCGGTCGGCAAAGAGTTCGATCCCAACTTCCACAACGCAGTGATGCAGGTGGAAAACGATGAGCTGGAACCCGGAACTGTAGCACAGGAGCTTTTAAAGGGCTACATGTACAGGGACACCGTGGTACGTCACAGCATGGTCGCTGTTGTGCAGGAATAAAAGCCTGCAGGCAGCTTTTCATAGATTTGAACAGAACATAAGACATTGCTTGAGATAGCCGATAAGGCAGAAGGAGAAAAGTTATGAGTAAGATTATTGGTATCGACCTTGGTACAACAAACAGTTGCGTAGCAGTTATGGAAGGCGGCAAGCCTACCGTTATCGCAAATGCAGAAGGAGCAAGAACAACACCTTCCGTAGTTGCATTCACAAAGACCGGTGAGAGACTGGTCGGCGAGCCTGCAAAACGTCAGGCAGTTACAAATGCAGACCGCACCATCGCTTCTATTAAGAGACATATGGGTACGGACTACAAGGTAGACATCGACGGAAAGAAATATTCCCCTCAGGAAATTTCCGCTATGATCCTGCAGAAGCTGAAAGCTGACGCAGAGAACTATCTGGGCGAGAAGGTATCCGAAGCAGTTATCACTGTTCCTGCATACTTCAACGATGCTCAGCGTCAGGCAACAAAGGATGCCGGCAAGATCGCAGGCCTCGATGTAAAGCGTATCATCAACGAACCTACCGCAGCAGCTCTGGCATACGGACTTGACAACGAAAAAGAACAGAAGATCATGGTATACGACTTAGGCGGCGGTACATTCGATGTTTCCATCATCGAAATCGGCGACGGCGTTATCGAAGTTCTGGCAACCAATGGTGATACTCGTCTGGGCGGCGATGATTTCGATAACAAGATCATTGACTGGATGGTTTCCGAATTCAAGGCTCAGCAGGGCGTAGACCTGTCTAAAGACAAGATGGCAATGCAGAGACTGAAAGAAGCAGCTGAAAAGGCGAAGAAGGAGCTGTCCAGCGCGACAACAACCAACATCAACCTGCCTTTCATCAGCATGAATGCAAACGGACCTCTGCACTTTGATATGGATCTGTCCAGAGCAAAATTTGATGAACTGACAAGCGATCTGGTAGAGCGTACTGCAATTCCGGTTCAGAACGCATTAAAGGATGCAGGCATTACCGCTTCCGAGCTTGGCAAGGTACTGTTGGTCGGCGGTTCTACCCGTATCCCGGCTGTACAGGATAAGGTAAAACAGCTGACCGGTCATGAACCCAGCAAGTCCTTAAACCCTGACGAGTGCGTTGCACTGGGTGCTTCCATCCAGGGCGGTAAGCTGGCAGGCGATGCAGGCGCAGGTGATATCCTGCTGCTGGATGTAACTCCTCTGTCTCTGTCCATTGAGACAATGGGTGGTATTGCAACCAGACTGATTGAGAGAAATACAACCATTCCTACTAAGAAGAGCCAGATCTTCTCTACTGCAGCTGATAACCAGACAGCCGTTGATATCAACGTTCTGCAGGGTGAGAGACAGTTTGCAAGGGACAACAAGTCCCTTGGACAGTTCCGTCTGGATGGTATCCCGCCTGCAATGCGTGGCGTACCGCAGATCGAGGTTACCTTCGATATCGATGCAAACGGTATCGTAAATGTATCCGCTAAGGATCTGGGCACAGGCAAGGAACAGCACATCACCATCACTGCTGGTTCCAACATGTCCGAAGACGATATCAACAAGGCAGTGAAGGAAGCTGCTGAGTTCGAAGCACAGGATAAGAAGAAGAAAGACGCAATCGACACCAGAAACAGCGCAGATTCCTTCGTATTCCAGACCGAGAAGGCTCTGAACGAGGTTGGCGATAAAGTAGACGCAAGTGCAAAGGCAGGCGTTGAAGCAGATCTGAATGCACTGAAATCCCTGCTGGAGTCCACCAAGGATCAGGAGCTGACAGACAGCCAGGTAGCTGACATCAAGGCAGCTCAGGAGAAACTGATGCAGTCCGCTCAGGCAGTATTTGCAAAGGTTTATGAGCAGGCGCAGGGCGCAGCTGGTCAGGCAGGTCCTGATATGGGTAATGCAGCAGGTGCAGGCAGCAATGCAGGTGCAGGCAGCAATCCGGATGATGATGTTATTGACGGAGACTTCAGAGAAGTATAAAATAATACCCGGTAAATCGGCACAGTGCCAGATGACGCTGTGTCGGACCGGAAGAATGTACAATGGGGGCCGGATTCTTTCAGGCCCCTATCCGTGTGTAAACGCATATATGCAACCTATGCAGGACGGATGCTTTGCGGTATTTTTGCATATGCTGCAGATATGCGTTATATGAAGATAAGCTTTAATAGAGGAGTTTGAATTATGGCGGAACAGAAAAGAGATTATTACGAAGTCCTCGGTGTTGACAAAAATGCCGATGACGCCGCTCTCAAAAAGGCATATCGTGCTCTTGCCAAGAAATATCATCCGGATATGAACCCTGGAGATAAAGAAGCAGAAAAGAAGTTTAAGGAAGCATCCGAAGCATATGCTGTTTTGAGTGATCCCGAAAAGAGACGTCAGTACGATCAGTTCGGACATGCGGCATTTGACGGTGGCGCAGGCGGAGCTGGCGGCTTCGGCGGTTTTGATTTTAACGGCGCAGATTTTGGAGACATTTTCGGGGATATTTTCGGAGATCTCTTTGGCGGACGCAGAGGTTCTGCCGGCGCAAGAAGCGGCCCCATGAAGGGAGCAAACCTGCGCACCAGCGTCAGAATCACCTTTGAAGAGGCCGTATTCGGTACGGAAAAAGAAATCGAGCTGACGGTGAAGGAAGAGTGTAAGACCTGTCACGGCACAGGCGCGAAGCCGGGAACCAGCCCGGAAACCTGTCCGAAGTGCGGCGGCAAGGGTCAGGTTGTATTTACGCAGCAGTCTTTCTTTGGAACAGTCCGTAACGTTCAGGCGTGCCCGGACTGCGGCGGTACCGGTAAGATTATCAAAGAAAAGTGTACCGATTGTCACGGAAGCGGTTTTGTTCCGATGAAGAAAAGGTTTGCAGTCACGATTCCGGCAGGTATCGACAACGGGCAGTGCAAGAGACTGGCAGGACAGGGCGAGCCCGGTATCAATGGCGGTCCGAGAGGTGATGTCCTGGTAGAAGTTATCGTTGGACAGCATCCGATTTTCCAGCGTCAGGATACCAACATCTACTCCACTGTTCCGGTTTCCTTTGCAGTGGCGGCACTGGGCGGCGAAGTTGTCATCGATACCGTGGATGGTAAGGTGATTTATGACGTCAAGGCAGGCACCCAGACTGATACGAGAGTTCGTTTAAAAGGCAAGGGCGTACCGTCTCTGCGCAACAAGGATCTGCGCGGCGATCATTATGTAACTCTGGTTGTACAGACTCCCGAACATCTTTCTGCAGAAGCAAAAGAGCTGCTGCGCAAGTTCGACGAAGCGACAGAAGACAGCTTACATGCGGCAGAACGCGTCAACAGCGGCGAAGCTCCGCATAAAGAAAAGAAAAAGCGCGGATTTTTCAATAAAGACAAATAACGCGAGTGGACTGTAACATGTAATTCAGGAAGTGGCAGGCGTTTTGTGCATTTTGCGGATGCACAAGCGCCTGTTTTTGTGTTATAGTAAAAAACTGAGTTAGTGTGTTTTCGGGAGGTGTTTCAGATGAAGTGGAAAAAATTTAAAATAAAAACCGTGACAGATGCAGAAGATATTATTATCAGCACCCTGTACGATATCGGGCTGGAGGGTGCGCAGATCGAGGACAAGGTTCCGTTGACCGCGCTGGAAAAGGAGCAGATGTTTGTAGACATTCTGCCGGACGGTCCTGCGGACGACGGCATCGCATATCTGAGCTTTTTTGTGGAAGAAAAAGAGGACGGCAGTCTGGAATTAAACGGCGAACCTGTGACCGAAGCGCAGATCTGCGAAAAGGTGAAGGAAGAGCTGGATGGTCTGCGCATGTTCTGTGAGATCGGGGAAGGCAGCATTGCGGTAGATGAAACCGAGGATATCGACTGGATCAACAATTGGAAGCAGTATTTCCATCAGTTTTACATCGACGATCTTCTGGTAATTCCGTCCTGGGAGGAAGTCAAACCGGAGGATCAGGGCAAGATGATCCTGCACATTGATCCGGGCACGGCGTTCGGAACCGGTATGCATGAGACAACGCAGCTGTGCATCCGTCAGCTGAAAAAATTTATCACACCGGAGACAGAGCTTTTGGATGTGGGAACCGGCAGCGGTATTCTGGCAATTCTATCTCTGATGTACGGCGCAAAGCATGCGGTCGGAACAGACCTCGATCCCTGCGCGGTGGATGCGGTTGCGGACAATATGGCAAACAACGGCATTGCACCGGAGCAGTTTGAAATGATGATCGGAAATATCATCAATGACAAGGCAGTCCAGGATCAGGTGGGCTATGAAAAATACGATATCGTCGTTGCAAATATTTTAGCGGACGTTCTGGTTCCGCTGACCCCCGTGATTGTAAATCAGCTGAAAGAAGGCGGCATTTACATCACATCCGGTATCATCGATGATAAGGAAACGGTCGTAACGGAGGCGGTAAAGGCAGCAGGCCTGGAACTGCTTGAGGTAACATATCAGGGCGAATGGGTCAGCGTGACCGCACGGAAGAAGGAAACGCAGTGCGCAGGATAAAATGAAATGCAGCGCGCTGATTCATGACAATAGATGCTCGCAGAGCGTGCATTCTATTGTTCATGACAATAGAATGTTCGCGGAACGTACATTCTATTGTTTAAATGCAACACAGGTGGAAGCGCGTCGTACAGACGAAAAGAAACCAAAAGGGGCGTCAGGTCAAATGTATCAGTTTTTTGTGGAGCCTTCCCAGATCCAGGGCAATCGGATTGTGATAACGGGAAGCGATGTCAACCATATTAAAAATGTGCTTCGGATGAAGCCGGGCGAAGAAATTGCAGTATCCAACGGTACAGACGGCAAGGAATACCGCTGCGGGATCGAAGAGCTTCTGGAGGAGGAAATTATCTGTACGCTGCGGTTTATCAAAGAAGACGGGCTGGAGCTGCCGGCGCGGGTGACCTTTTTTCAGGGGCTGCCCAAGGCGGACAAGATGGAATTTATCGTGCAGAAGCTGGTGGAGCTCGGCGCATACCGGATTGTGCCGGTAGCGTTGAAGCGCAGCGTCGTTCATCTGGATGAAAAAAAGGCGAAAGCGCGGCAGGCGCGCTGGCAGTCGATCGCAGAAGCAGCAGCGAAGCAGAGCAAGCGCCGGATTGTGCCGGAGGTTGGGGCAGTCTGCACTTTAAAGGAAGCGCTGGAACAGACGAAGCAGATGGATTTAAAACTGATTCCCTACGAGCTTTCCGAAGGGATGATGCGGACGAGGAAGCTGATCGAAAGCGCAGCGCCCGGTCAGGAAATCGGCGTGTTTATCGGTCCGGAGGGCGGTTTTGAAGAGGCAGAGGTAGAGCTTGCGATGCAGTCCGGATTTATGCCGGTAACACTGGGCAAACGGATTTTGCGGACGGAGACAGCGGGGCTGACCGTGATGGCGTGGCTGATGTACCAGTTGGAAGACTCCGGCATATCATAAAGCAGGAAACGGTTTGCCCTGTGGCGACCGGGTTCAAACGGATTTTTTTCGAGATTTGGAAAAAGCAGGTGAAAGGTTATGGAATGTTATCTGGACAACTCGGCTACAACGCGGTGTCTGGACAGCGCGGCAGCGCTGATGGCCGGGATTTTATGTACGGACTACGGAAATCCGTCCAGTTTGCATCATAAAGGGGTGCAGGCGGAGGAATATGTCCGCCATGCGCGGGAAGTGATTGCAAAGACATTAAAGGTTACGCCCAAGGAGATCTTCTTTACCTCCGGCGGGACGGAGTCGGATAATCTGGCGCTGCGCGGTGCAGCGTATGCAAATGCACGGCAGGGCAAGCATCTGATTACGACATCGATTGAGCATCCGGCGATCCTCAATACGATGCAGTATCTGGAGCAGCAGGGCTTTGAGGTGACGTATCTGCCGGTCGATGAAAACGGAAAAATCCGTCTGTCCGATCTGGAAGCGGCGATCCGTCCGGATACGATTCTGGTTTCGATCATGCACACGAATAATGAGATCGGAGCCCTTGAGCCGATCGCAGAGGCGGGCGAGCTGATCAAACGCGTCAATCCGAACACGCTGTTCCACGTGGACGCGGTGCAGGGCTATGGCAAGGCAAAAATTCTGCCGAAACGGATGAAAATCGACATGCTGTCTGTTTCGGGACACAAAATCCACGGACCGAAGGGAATCGGATTTTTGTATGTCGGAGATCGCGTGAAAATCCGTCCCATCGTGTTCGGCGGCGGACAGGAGCGGGGACTGCGCTCCGGCACAGAAAACGTTCCGGCAATCGCAGGCATGGGAAAAGCGGCAGAGGAGATGTATCAGAACCTGGATACCGATCTGGATCGGATGTATGCGCTGAAACAACGGCTTGCCGACGGCATTTCCACGATGGAAAATGTGCGGATCAACGGACTTTGCGGACGGGACAGCGCACCGCATGTGCTGAGCGTGTCGTTTGCAGGGGTGCGCAGCGAGGTGCTTCTGCATGCGCTGGAGGAACGGGAAATCTATGTGTCCGCAGGAAGCGCGTGCGCATCGAACCATCCGGATACGGCAGGGAGCGCGACGCTTCGGGCGATCGGTCTGCCGAAGGAGCTGTTAAATTCGACGATCCGTTTCAGCCTTTCCGTCTTTACGACAGAAGAAGAAATTGATTATACGGTACAGGTGCTGCACGAGCTGGTTCCGATGCTGCGCCGGTTTACCAGAAGATAAGAGGATACCTCCGCTTTTGAGGCGCAGACGACCGGGAAAGCGGGAGAGCAATATGCTGCAGCCTGCCTGCGGCCGGAGGACAGACGGCAGGCAAATGCTGTAGATAAAGAAAGGAAATGAGCATGTATAAAGCTTTTCTGATTAAATATGCAGAAATCGGCGTAAAGGGCAAAAACAGGGATCTGTTTGAGGAAGCACTGGTTCGCCAGATCAAGTATGTATTAAAGCGCTGCGAAGGAGAATTCCGGGTACGCCGAACGAGAGGACGTATCTATATTGATGTATTATCGGATGATTATGACTATGAAGAAACCATCGACAACTTGAAGACTGTCTGCGGCGTCAGCGCGATCTGTCCGATGGTTCAGCTCGAAGACGAAGGCTTCGACAAGCTGTGCGAGAGTGCGGTTTCCTATATGGACGAGCACTATCCGGACAAAAACATCACCTTCAAGGTTAATGCGCGCCGTGCCCGCAAAAACTATCCTGTGGAGTCAATGGAGATCAATGCATCTGTCGGTGAAAAGATCCTGCAGGCGTTCCCCGAGATCCGCGTGGACGTCCACAATCCTGACGTGATGCTTTATATCGAGGTACGCGAGCATATTTATATTTATTCGATCGAAATTCCCGGTCCCGGCGGTATGCCGGTCGGCACCAACGGTAAGGCGATGCTGCTGTTATCCGGCGGTATCGATTCTCCGGTTGCCGGATTTATGGTTGCAAAGAGAGGCGTCAAGATTGACGCGGTTTATTTCCATGCGCCTCCGTACACCAGCGAGCGCGCAAAGCAGAAGGTTGTAGATCTTGCAAAGCTGGTAGCACGTTACAGCGGACCGATCTATCTGCATGTCATCAATTTCACGGAGATTCAGCTGGCGATTTATGAAAAGTGCCCGCACGATGAGCTGACGATCATTATGCGCCGTTACATGATGAAAATCGCAGAAGACATTGCGAAAAAGACGGAATGCCTCGGACTGATCACCGGTGAGAGCATCGGACAGGTTGCGAGCCAGACGATCCAGTCCCTCGCGGTAACGAATGAAGTCTGCACCCTGCCGGTATTCCGTCCCTGTATCGGACTGGACAAGCAGGAGATCGTGGAGATTTCCGAAAAGATCGGTACCTATGAGACGTCAATCCTGCCCTTCGAGGATTGCTGTACGATTTTCGTCGCAAAGCATCCTGTTACCAAACCGAATCTCGCAGTGATCAAGCGCCATGAAGAGAACTTAAAGGACTGCATCGATGAAATGATGCAGCGTGCATTGGATACGGAAGAACTGATTGTGGTCGAGGCGCAGTAAGGCGCCTTTGGGGCGCGTGCGGCAAGTCGCGTAAGCGACAGATTTCAAATTGCCGCACTGCGCATTCAGGAGGTATTGCTGCCAGTTCACCCGCGCCATTCGCAAAAGCGCATCTTCGATGCTCTCCGCTGCTTCGCAGCTCTTTTTGCTCATGAGATGGCGCTCCCTTCGTACCTTTCTGCAAGCAGATTTTCATGCGAGCATGAAATCTGCTTGCAGAAAGGTACGAGTGAACTGGGAGGGACAAATTAAAAAGCCCCCCGATCTCTCGGAGAGCTTTCTGATCCGTTTTGAATTAGATCATGTAGGGCTTAAGAACTTCCAGTACAGCATCAACATTGGTGTCTTCTGCATGGATGTTTAAGTCGATCGGCTTGGAAAGATCCAGGCTGAAGATACCCATGATAGATTTAGCATCGATAACGTATCTGCCGGATACCAAGTCGAAATCGTAATCGAATTTGGTAATGTCGTTTACAAAAGATTTTACCTTATCGATAGAGTTTAAGGAAATCTGAACTGTTTTCATGATAACTACCTCCTTTGGGTTCATACCTTCTGATCCTATATTAGCAAACTATTGTCACAAAAGTCAATTATCAAACGTAACAAAAATGGTGGAGAATAATATGAAAAGTGTTGCATTACATAATTTAGGTTGCAAAGTGAATGCGTATGAGCTGGAGGTTATGCAACAAAAGTTACAAGATCGGGGATATAAAATTGTACCTTTTGATTCCGATGCGGACATTTATATTGTAAATACCTGTACCGTAACCAACATTGCAGACCGGAAGAGCCGTCAGATGCTGCACCGGGCAAAGCACAAAAATCCGGACGCGGTTGTCGTTGCGGTCGGGTGCTTTGTACAGGCGGGCGAGGAAAACAGAATGGACGACTGCATTGATCTGGCGGTGGGAAACCAGCATAAAAAGGATATCGTGGAGATTCTGGAGGCGTATTTGGAGGAGCATACTGCAGACGCCAGCGCCGTGACAGACATCGGCGCCGTGCGGGAGTATGAGGAAATGCGCATGGAGCAGAGCACGGAGCACACGCGCGCGTATATCAAGATTCAGGACGGCTGCAACCAGTTCTGCTCGTATTGTATCATTCCATTTGTGCGTGGACGCGTCCGGAGCAGAAAGCAGGAGGATGTGTTGGCTGAGGTAAGAGGGCTGGCGGAAAAAGGCTTTCAGGAGGTAGTCATCACCGGTATTCATTTGAGCTCTTACGGCATGGATTTTATCGGGGAGACGGACGGAGATTACCTGAAAAACGGAAAAGATCTGCGGGGAACGGCGTTTGAACGCGCCTATCTGGTTTCTTTGCTGGAGGAAATCGCAAAGGTGGACGGCATTCGCAGAATCCGTCTGGGTTCGCTGGAGCCCCGTATCATCACAGAAGAGTTTGCCGGACGGCTGGCGGCGATTCCGCAGCTTTGTCCGCATTTTCACCTGTCCCTGCAGAGTGGCTGCAATGAAACGCTCAAGCGGATGAATAGACATTATACGGCAGAGGAATACTATGAAAAAGTGCAGATTCTCCGCAAGTATTTTGAACATCCTGCGATTACGACGGATGTAATTGTCGGTTTCCCTGGAGAAACTGCGGAGGAATTTGCGGTGACGAAGACATTTCTGGAAAAGGTTCATTTCTTTGAAATGCATATTTTCAAATATTCCCGCAGAAAAGGTACGGTTGCAGACAAACTGCCCGGACAGCTGACGGACGCGCAGAAGACGGAACGCAGCGGACAGCTGCTGGCGCTGGAAAAGGAACAGTCCAGAGAATTCCGTGCGCATTATCTGGGACAGGAAGTGGAAGTCCTGATCGAAGAGCAGAAGGAGATCGGCGGAAAGGTATACTGGCTCGGTCATACGGATACCTATGTAAAGGCTGCGTTTGCGGCGGACAGTGCAGAATGCATGGATTATTCGAACCGGCTGGTGCACGGACGAGCGGTTTCTTTCCTGTCGGACGAGGTTTTGGAAATTGCATTGAATTTTTAAGAGAAGTAGGGTAAGATAAGATATAGAGCTTTGAACAAAGGACGTGACAATATGCAGGATTTGGAAAATACACAGTATTTTAAAGTAGAAGTAGAGCCGGAAAATGGCGTAAAAATGATCCTTTCTGAAGTGTATGAAGCACTTTCTGAAAAAGGCTATGATCCGGTGAGTCAGATTGTCGGCTATATTATGTCCGGAGATCCGACCTATATTACCAGCTATCGCAACGCACGCGGTCTGATCGGACGGGTGGAGCGCGACGAGCTGGTAGAGGAAATGCTCAAGGAGTACATCGAGAAGAATCACTGGAAGCGCTGAGCGACCAGAGGAACAACAAGGAGAAGCGGGATGCGAGTGATGGGGCTTGATTTCGGTTCCAAGACAGTGGGAGTTGCCATCAGCGACCCGCTTTTTGTGACTGCCCAGGGAATCGAAATCATCAGAAGAAAAGAAGAGAATAAGCTGCGCCATACGCTGCAGCGAATTGAAGAACTGATCGGAGAATATGAGGTCGGGCAGATTGTGCTCGGTCTTCCGAAAAATATGAACGCCACAGAGGGAGAGCGCGTGGAGAAGACGAAGGAATTTGCGGATAAGCTGGCACGCAGAACCGGACTTCCGGTGGCATTTATGGATGAGAGACTGACGACGGTTGCAGCGGACCGCACGATGATGGAAGTCGGCGTGCGCCGGGAAAACCGGAAGGAATATGTGGATATGATTGCAGCTGTGCTGATTTTACAGGAATATCTGGACAGACAGCGGATGCAGACAGAGAACGGACAGGAGAATTAAACTTTGGAAAAGATTACATTTTGCCCGGAGGACGGGGAAGCCGTTGAATTTTTTGTGCTGGAACAGACCAGACTCGGCGGAGTTGATTATATTCTGGTAACAGACAGTGAAGACGACGATGCGGAAGCGCTGATTTTAAAGGACGTTTCTGCGCCGGAGGACGAAGAAGCCATTTACAGCATCGTAGATGACGATAAAGAAATGGATGCAGTGGCTGCGATTTTTACAGATATGCTCGAGGATATTGAGCTTGAAAAGGAATAAATGCGAGCACCTTTTTCGTGCAGCACAACGTGATTTATCCCTGCTATAAAAATAAAAATGGAGGTAATTTTGCTTGAAAAGAACAAAAAAAGTGAATATTGACGGCCCCAGCCTGAAGATTATACCATTGGGCGGACTGGAGCAGATCGGAATGAACATTACTGCCTTTGAATACGAAGACAGTATTGTTGTAGTTGACTGCGGCCTTTCTTTCCCTGATGACGATATGCTGGGAATCGATCTGGTGATTCCGGACGTGACTTATTTAAAGGAAAATGCGGATCGGGTAAAGGGATTTGTGATTACGCACGGTCATGAGGATCATATCGGAGCGCTTCCGTATGTGCTGCGGGAGTTGAATATTCCGATCTATGCGACCAGACTGACGATGGGACTGATCGAAAACAAGCTGCGCGAGCACAATCTACTGGGCCACACGAAGCGTAAGGTGATCAAATTCGGACAGTCCGTAAATCTGGGACAGTTTAGGATCGAATTTATCAAGACGAACCATAGCATCGTAGACGCGGCTGCACTGGCGATCCATTCTCCTGCGGGAACAGTTGTCCATACCGGTGACTTTAAGGTGGACTATACTCCGGTATTTGGGGAAGCAATCGATTTGCAGCGGTTCGCGGAGCTTGGCAAAAAAGGCGTGCTGGCGCTGATGTGTGATTCCACCAACGCGGAACGGAAAGGCTTTACACAGTCTGAGCGGACGGTAGGACATACCTTTGATACGATTTTCCATGAGCATCAGGGCTCCCGGCTGATCATTGCGACGTTTGCATCCAATGTGGATCGGGTACAGCAGATTATCAATACTGCGCATAAATATGGACGAAAAGTTGTGGTTGAAGGCCGCAGCATGGTAAATATCATTGATACAGCCATGAACCTTGGCTGCATCAACATCCCGGAGAATACGCTGGTGGATATTGACCGCCTGAAGGATTATCCGGACGACAGAACCGTTATTATTACAACAGGAAGCCAGGGCGAGAACATGGCGGCGTTGAGCCGTATGGCATCGAGCGTTCACAGAAAGGTTTCCATCGGACCCAACGATACGATTATTTTCTCCTCGAATCCGATTCCCGGTAACGAAAAAGCCGTAACGAGAGTCATCAACGAGCTGGAGATGAAGGGCGCAGAGGTTATTTTCCAGGATGTCCATGTTTCCGGACATGCATGTCAGGAAGAGATCAAGCTGATTTATACGCTGGTTCATCCCAAATACGCGATTCCGGTGCACGGCGAATACAAGCACCTGAAGGCCCAGGCGGGCATCGCGCAGGAGCTCGGAATCCAGAAGGAAAATATTTTCATCCTGCGCTCCGGCAATGTCCTGGAATTAAATGAGGAAAAGGCTGGCGTGACCGGACAGGTTGCGGCTGGCGCAATTCTGGTAGATGGGCTTGGTATCGGCGATGTCGGAAACGTTGTGCTGCGGGACAGACAGCATCTGGCAGAGGATGGTATCATGATTGTTGTTGTTGCATTGGACAGCATCAGCGGACAGATCGCAAGCGGCCCGGATCTCGTATCCAGAGGCTTCGTTTACGTCAAAGAATCCGATGCACTGATGGACGAGGCACGGGACCTGATGGAAAACGTTATGGAGGGCTGCGTGAGCAGAGGCTGTACCGACTGGGGCAGAATCAAGACCGCGATCAAGGATAATTTAGGCGACTTTATCTGGAAAAAGACGAAGAGACGCCCGATGATTTTACCGATCATTATGGAAGTGTAAAGTAAGGGGAAACATGAGCAGAGTTGAGACAGCTTTGGAGGAACTGATTGCCGCGGTAATCGCTTCTGAAGAATACAGGGAATATGACAGACAGAAACAAATCATGAAGGAGCAACCGGAATTAAAAGCCCAGATCGATCGGTTCCGGCAGGAAAATTTTGAACTGCAGAATTCGGCTCAGGCGGATGAGCTTTTTGACAGGACGGATGAATTTTCGAGGCGTCTGGAGGAGTTCCGCAAAAATCCGCTGGTGGACGAATTCCTGAACGCAGAGCTGGATTTTTGCAGGATGATTCAGGAGATCAACGGAAAAATCGTGGAGGCAGTGAACTTTGAGTAATAAGAAAAAAGCAAAGCATCAGTCGAAAAAAAACTCTGTGGCAAAAAATATTGCAGGCGGCGCGGTCGGAACGATTTTTAATGTGGTTCTGATCATTGTCGCTGTGATGCTGATCTACTATTTCGCAGTTTCCGCGTATCAGTACGGTGTGCGGATTTACGGGGAGCCCGCAATTTCGGAGGAACCCGGAACCGAAATAAACGTAACAATTACGGACGGAATGGATTTTAAAGGGATTGCGAAGCAGCTCTACGAAAAGGGCCTGGTCCGGGAAGAGAGACTGTTTTATATTCAGGAGCGCTTATCCAACTATTCAGAGGACGGCTTTGTGGCGGGCGATTATGTGCTTTCCACTGCGATGACGCCGGATGAAATGATGGATGTGATGGGCGCAGGCGGAGACGATAAATGATTGTAGAAGAGAGAATGCGAACGTTTATCAATTCTCTGGACCCCGGAGAGCCTGCATGGCTGGACGAGATTCGCAGCAGTGCGCTGCAGGATAACGTGCCGATTATCCGGATGGAGATGGGAAGTCTGCTGCGTTTTCTATTGACTCTCAGACGGCCGTCTTCTATCCTTGAGGTAGGGACGGCCGTTGGTTATTCCGCTCTTTTTATGAGCGAATACATGCCGGAGAATTGCCATATTACGACGATTGAAAAATATGAAAAACGGATTCCGATCGCAAAACAGAACTTCAAAACAGCCGGTCGGGAGGACAAGATCACGCTGCTGGAGGGCGATGCAGCAGAAATTCTGGCAGAGCTGTCGCAGCCGTTTGATTTTATTTTTATGGATGCGGCGAAAGGACAGTATATGCACTTTTTGCCGGACGTCCTGCGCCTGCTTGCGCCGGGCGGTCTGCTGGTTTCGGATAACGTGCTGCAGGAAGGCAATATCATCGAATCCCGCTATGCGGTGTGCAGACGCGATCGGACGATTCATGCGAGGATGCGGGAATATTTATACACCCTGACCCACCATGGCGAGCTGGAAACGGTCGTGCTTCCGGTGGGAGACGGAGCGACGCTGAGCGTGAAGCTGCCCGAAAAAGAGCAGAACGCACAGCCGTGAAATGGAGAATGAGGAGAGCAAATCAGATGAAAAAACCGGAATTGCTGATTCCGGCCGGCAGTCTTGAGGTGTTAAAGACTGCGGTCAATTTTGGAGCGGATGCAGTTTATATCGGCGGAGAGGCGTTTGGACTGCGGGCAAAGGCGAAGAATTTTTCCCCGGAGGATATGGCGGAGGGGATCGCCTATGCGCATGATCGGGGCGTTAAGGTCTATGTGACAGCGAATATTTTAGCACATAACGGAGATCTGGAAGCGGCTTCGGATTATTTTATGGAGCTGAAGCACTTAAAAACAAAAGACGGCAGACCGGTTCCGCCGGATGCGCTGATTATTTCCGATCCCGGACTGTTCATGATTGCGAAGCGAGTGTGCCCGGAGATCGAGCTGCACATTTCCACGCAGGCAAACAGCACGAACTACGAGACGTGGCTGTTCTGGTGGAATCTGGGCGCAAAGCGTGTGGTTTCCGCACGGGAGCTTTCCCTGGCAGAGCTGAAGAAAATCCGCAGCCATATTCCGTCTGATATGGAAATTGAGAGCTTCGTGCACGGCGCGATGTGTATTTCCTATTCCGGCCGCTGCCTTCTGAGCAATTATTTTACCGGACGGGACGCCAACCGCGGTGCATGTACCCATCCGTGCCGCTGGAAATATGCGGTGATGGAAGAATCCAGACCAGGCGAATATCTGCCGGTTTATGAAAACGAAAGAGGAACGTTTATTTTCAATTCCAAGGATCTGTGTATGCTCGAGCATATTCCGGATCTGCTGGATGCGGGAATTGACAGCTTTAAAATAGAAGGACGGATGAAGACAGCGCTGTATGTGGCGACGGTGGCGCGGACATATCGGAAAGCAATTGACGACTGTCTGGAATCCGAAGAAAAATACCGCGCCAATATGGACTGGTACCACCGCGAAATTTCACGCTGTACCTATCGACAGTTTACAACGGGCTTTTATTACGGAAAGCCGAATGAAGAATCTCAGATTTATGATTCTAATACCTATCAAAGTGATGCGGTTTATCTGGGCACTGTTTACGAGACGGATCGAAAGGGCCGTGCAAGGATCGAACAGCGTAATAAATTCTGCGTGGGCGATGTGATCGAGATCATGAAGCCGGACGGCAGAAATGTGGCATGTCAGGTGCTGCAGATCCAGGACGATCAGGGGGAAAAAATGGAGAGCGCGCCCCATCCGAAGCAGGAGCTGTGGCTGACGCTTTCTGAGACCGCAGAAACGGGAGATTTACTTCGTACAATTGTCGAAAAGGAGACGGACGAATGAGTGAAGTGCTGAATGTGGAAAAGCTGTTTGGAGAAAATGTATTCACCCTTGGAAAGATGCAGGAGCGTCTTCCCAAAAAAGCGTTCGCGGAAGTGAAACGCGTCATGGAGCATGGCGGTGAGCTGGACAACGCGACAGCGGACGTTGTGGCAAAGACGATGAAGGACTGGGCAGTGGAGCATGGCGCGACCCATTACACCCACTGGTTCCAGCCGCTGACCGGCATCACGGCGGAGAAGCATGATTCCTTCGTGACACATCCGGATGAGAACGGAAAGATGCTGATGGAGTTTTCCGGCAAGGAGCTGATTAAGGGCGAGGCAGACGCTTCGTCATTTCCCTCCGGCGGTCTGCGTTCCACATTTGAAGCGAGAGGCTATACGGTATGGGATATCACTTCCCCTGCGTTTTTAAAAGAAGATGCGACGGGTGTGATTCTGTGTATCCCGACGGCGTTCTGCTCCTTTACAGGTGAGGCACTGGATAAAAAGACTCCGCTGCTTCGTTCGATGGAAGCAATTTCCCAGCAGGCGATGCGAATCGTTCGTCTGTTCAACAAAAACACGACGGCGACAAAAGTTACTCCGTCTGTCGGCGCGGAGCAGGAGTATTTCCTGATTGACCGGGCAAAATATTTACAGAGAAAAGACCTGATTTTTTCCGGCAGAACGCTGTTCGGCGCGTCCGCACCGAAAGGGCAGGAGCTGGAGGATCATTATTTCGGCGTGATCCGCGAGCGGGTCGGTGCGTTTATGAAGGATTTAAACGTGGAGCTGTGGAAGCTCGGCGTGACAGCAAAGACGCAGCACAATGAGGTTGCGCCCGCGCAGCACGAGCTTGCCCCGGTCTATGAAACTGCGAACATTGCAATGGATCACAACCAGCTTGTCATGGAGACGATGAAAAAGGTGGCAGAGCGTCATAACCTGCGCTGCCTGCTGCACGAAAAGCCGTTTGCAGGCGTTAACGGCTCCGGCAAGCACGACAACTGGTCGATTACGACGGATACCGGCATGAATCTGCTGGATCCCGGTGAGACGCCAAATGAAAATATTCAGTTTTTATTGGTGCTTGCCTGCGTTATCAAGGCTGTGGATACACATGCCGACCTGCTGCGCAGAAGCGCCTCCAACGTCGGTAACGATCTTCGTCTCGGTGCAAGCGAAGCGCCGCCGGCAATCGTTTCCGTATTTCTGGGCACACAGCTGGAGGATGTGGTAAGACAGCTTGTGGAAACCGGCGAAGCCCGTTCCTGCCTGGAGGGTTCTACGTTACATACCGGCGTTTCCACTGTGCCTGATCTGCCGATGGATGCGACGGACAGAAACCGTACTTCTCCGTTTGCCTTTACCGGAAACAAGTTCGAGTTCCGTATGGTCGGCTCTTCGGATTCGATCGGAAGCCCGACGACGACGATCAACGCAATTGTCGCAGAGGCGTTCTGCGAAGCTGCTGACCGACTGGAAGCTGCCGGGGAAGAAAATTTCGACATGGCGGTGCACGATCTGATTAAGGAATATATGACGGCACATCAGCGCATTCTTTTCAACGGAGACGGTTATTCGAAGGAATGGGAGAAAGAGGCGCAGCGCCGCGGACTTCCGGTATTTCCGGGTATGATCGATTCGGTGGAGGCACTGACGACCGATAAGGCGATCCGGTTGTATGAGCGTTTCGGCATCTACAACCGTGCAGAGCTGGAATCCAGAAAAGAGATTGTTTACGAAACCTATGTCAAGACGATTCATATTGAGGCAAAGACAATGATCGATATGGCGTCGAAGGATATTCTTCCTGCCGTTATACGGTATACAAAGACATTGGCGGATACCATCGCTTCCCTGGAAGCAGTCGGTGCAGACAGCAGTGTTTCAAAAACGCTGTTGAAAGATACCTCTGCTCTGCTGTCTCAGGCTTCCGCCGCGCTGGAAAACCTGAAACAAAAGGAAGCAGACGGAAACGTGCAGAAGAAAGATGCGAGAAAGCAGGCATTTTTTTATCGGGACGAGATCGTTCCTGCAATGGAAGCCCTGCGCGCACCGGTAGATGCGCTCGAGATGAAGGTAGACCGTTCGTTCTGGCCGATGCCCGGATATGCGGATTTGCTGTTTGAAGTGTAAAAACGCGTCAGCGGATTCGACGCAGGAAATCCTCGTGAATCCGCTGACGAAGCGGCAGGTGGATCTGGAAAAAATAAAAAAAAAAAATTTAAAAAAAGGCTTGCATTTTCTGTGAATGTGTTGTATATTAAATAAGCGCTGTGAGACAGGGAAACAAAATCACAGAGAACAAGACTTAGGGCTATCGCCAAACGGTAAGGCAACGGACTCTGACTCCGTCATTTTCCAGGTTCGAATCCTGGTAGCCCTGCTACAAACCCCGAAGGAAAATTCCTCCGGGGTTTTTGTTATAACGGCACAAAAAGGATGTCGGGTTGCCGAACCAAGTGATTCCTGCTATAATAATCGCAAAAGAGGGCACAGCCAGTACCGGAGGAAAGACGGATATGTATACATTTGACAGCAGAGTGCGCTACAGCGAAACCGGGGAAGAAGGCTTGCTGAGCCTGCCGGCGATCGTGGATTATTTTCAGGATGTTTCGACGTTTCAGTCGGAGGATCTCGGAATTGGTATTGATTTTTTGAAAGAAAAGGATCTGCTCTGGGTGATGAGTGCGTGGCAGGTGGTGGTACACCGCTATCCGGCCCTCGGAGAAAAAATCAGGATCGGGACGATTCCATACGAGCTGCGCGGCTTTATGGGACTGCGTAATTTTTTTATGGACACGGAAGGCGGAGAGCGGCTGGCGGAAGCAAATTCGGTCTGGTCTCTGATCAATCACAAAAAGGGCGTTCCGGTTCGGGTGCTGCCGGAGATGGTGGAAAAATACGACGTGGAAGAACGTTTGCAGATGGACTATGCGCCGCGTAAAATTGCAGTGCCCCAGGGCGGCATCAGACAGGAGCCTTTCCGAGTAGAAAGACAGCACTTAGATGGCAACCACCACGTCAATAATGGACAGTACATTTCGATGGCGATGGCGTATTTGCCGGAAAATTTTGCAATCAGACAGATGCGGGCGGAGTATAAAAAATCCGCACTGCTTCACGATATAGTGGTTCCGATCATTGTGACGGAGGCAGACCGCGTAACCGTTTCCCTGTGCAGCGAGGACGAAGCTCCGTTTGTGGTCGTCGAGCTGACAGGAAGATAAAGGAAAATAATATGCTGGAAATTGGAACAATTCAGAATTTGACAGTAGTAAAAAAAGTGGATTTCGGCGTTTATCTGGCAGAGCCCGGAGAAGAGGACAAAAGAGTGCTTCTTCCGGCAAGACAGGTTCCGCCGCAGACCTCGGTCGGGGATCAGATTGAGGTTTTCTTATATAAAGATTCGAGCGACCGGCTGATTTCAACAACGGCGCGCCCGAAGCTTTTGCTTGGTGAGGTTGTAGAGCTTACGGTTGCGCAGACTGCGAAAATGGGAGCATTTCTGGAATGGGGACTGGAAAAAGACCTCTTCCTTCCATTCAAGGAGCAGACCAGAAAGGTAAAAGAGGGCGACCGTTTCCCGGTTGCTTTGTATGTGGACAAGAGCGGTCGGCTCTGTGCGACGATGAAGGTGTATCATTATCTGCGCACCGACAGCCCTTATCATAAGGATGACAGAGTGAGCGGCTGTCTGTATGAAATCAGCCGCCAGTTCGGCGCGTTCGTGGCAGTGGACAATCAATATTCCGCGCTGATTCCTCCGAAGGAAATGTACGGAGAATTAAAGGTCGGTGACCATGTGGAAGCCAGGGTTGTCCGGGTACATGAGGACGGCAAGCTGGATTTGAGCGTGCGGGAAAAGGCGTACCTGCAGATCGAGACGGATGCAGAGAAGGTCATGAAGCTGATCGACAGCTTCGACGGCGTGCTTCCGTTTACCGACAAGGCTTCTCCGGAGGTCATTCGCAGGGAGCTTGCGATGAGCAAAAACGAGTTCAAGCGTGCGGTCGGCAACCTGCTGAAAAACGGCAGGATTGAGATCACAGAAAAAGCGATCCGCAGGATATAAGGCGGCGGGTGCGCTCCGTGGGGGCGGAGAGTGACGAAGCTGATACAACGGGGAAGCGTTTGAAAGGCGTTCGTTGTGAGAAAAGAAGTGAGCAGAGGGTTATGAGAAGGTATTCAGTTCTGGGAATTTCCTTAATGGATTTTTCCGCAAGAGAGGGTCTGCGCAGGGCGGAGCATTTTTTGCAGACCGGGGCACTCAATACAACAAGCTATATTAACGCGCAGTCTCTGTCGATGGCGTCCAGGGACGAACAGGTCAAGGAGTATCTGGAAGAGACGGATCTGATGTTCTGTCTGGAGCCGGATATTTTGGAGGCAGCAGGAATCGCATCTCCCGGCAGGGTTCGGGAAATCGAGGACCGGATGTTTTTGCGGGAGTTTTTGAAAAGACTGGCAAGACAGCATGACAAGGTTTATCTGCTGGGCGACACGGATAAACAGGCGCAGGAACTGCAGGAGATGCTTCTAAACGCGCAGGAAAATTTAAATATCGTGGATGTGCGCGGCTACGAGGAATTTGAGTATCAGCCTCAGCGACTGATGAACGCGATGAACGAAGCTGCGCCGAAGGTGATTTTTTCCCGGATGACATATCCGCTGGATCTGGAGCTGATGCACAGCGGCCGCAAATTTTTAAACGCGGAGCTTTGGGTGGCGTTGCCGGAGACGAAATTAAAAGAAAAGGTGAGGACGACGTTCTGGAGAAAGGTGCGGAAAAAGATTTTTCAGAAAAAAGTCAATGAATATAATCTGGAAAAGGCGGAGCAATAAGTACTTCGCCTTTTATAGTTCCTAGCAAAAGAACGTCTGGAATTCCGCAGTTATAGGTTTTGCATAAATTTTTTGCGATTTCCTATAGATTTTTTTGTGGTTTTCTTTTAGAATATAGTTTGGGCATAGTAAAAATCGCAGGAGACAGACTGGCTTTTTGTCGAAGAATGCGCGAAGTGAAGGAGACGGGGTTTATGATATCGAATCAGATTTTACAGAGTACACTGGATGGCCTGAAGGCGATTGCCAGAGTCGAATTATGTGTGATTGATGTGGATGGAAAGACCGCTGCGACGACAGCAGACGGACTGGAAGAATATCTGCCGCAGGCGAGAGCCTTTGTGGATTCCCCTGCAGACAGCCAGGAGGTTCAGGGAAATCAGTTTTTTAAGATCTATGACGAGCAGCAGCTGGAATATATTCTGATTGTAGGCGGCGCCGGTGAAAATATTTATATGATCGGCAAGATGGCTGCATTCCAGATTCAGAACCTGCTTGTGGCGTATAAAGAGCGCTTCGATAAGGATAACTTTATCAAAAACCTGTTGCTGGATAACCTGCTTTTGGTGGACATTTACAGCAGGGCGAAGAAGCTCTATATTCCGGTGGATGCGCAGCGAGTTGTCCTGATTATCGAATGCAGCGCGGGACGGGAGGATAACATCCTGGAGCAGATGCGTCCGGTATTTGGTAATAATAACCGGGATTTTATCACGGCAGTGGATGAGAATAACGTGATCATCGTGAAAGCGCTGACCGAAAACGATGAAATGAAGGAGATTGAGCATTACACTGCAAACCTGACAGAATGGCTGGAAACAGAGGGCTATTCCGAAAGCCGCATTTCCTACGGTACAATTGTACAGGAAATCAAAGAAGTGAGCCGTTCCTACAAAGAAGCCAAGATGGCAATGGACGTCGGCAAGATTTTCTTTGACGAGAGAAGAGTAATCGCATACAGCGAGCTGGGCATTGGCCGTCTGATCTATCAGCTTCCGATTCCGCTTTGTAAGATGTTTATCCGGGAGATTTTCGGTGGAAAGAGTCCGGACGATTTTGACGAGGAGACGCTGACGACCATCAGCAAATTCTTCGAGAACAGCTTAAACGTATCGGAAACGAGCCGTCAGCTGTTTATCCACAGAAATACGCTGGTATATCGTCTGGATAAGCTTCAGAAGTCTACCGGGCTGGATCTGCGCGTATTTGAGGATGCGATTACATTCAAGATCGCACTTATGGTTGTAAAGTACATGAAGTACATGGAATTTTTTGAATATTAGGATGGTGACAAGGTTTGGTACAAAACGATAAGAAAAAAAAGAAGAAGCGGGAAGGCTCAGATGCGGTCATCACGCTGGATCGCGTGAGCAAATCGTATTCGAGCGGCTCTCCGGCTTTGGATAATGTGAGCCTGACTATCAAAAAGGGGGAATTTGTTTTTATCGTAGGCGACAGCGGCTCAGGAAAATCGACCCTGATCAAGCTGCTTTTGCGGGAGCTGACGCCCACGAGCGGCCGTGTTATCGTAAATGGTGCCGATGTGGCGCGCTTAAAGCGCAGACAGGTGCCGAAATTCCGCAGAAATCTTGGAATCGTGTTCCAGGATTTCCGTCTGCTGAATGACAGAAACGTTTATGAAAACGTAGCGTTTGCACAGCGTGTTATCCAGATGCCGACGAAGCTGATGCGTAAAAATGTTCCGAACGCGCTGGCAGAGGTAGGTCTGGCAGGCAAATACAAAGCGAAGACCAAACAGCTCTCCGGCGGTGAACAGCAGAGAGTTGCACTGGCGAGGGCGCTGGTAAACGAACCGCCGATTCTTCTGGCAGATGAACCGACAGGAAACCTCGATCCGAAGAATTCCTGGGAAATCATGAAGCTGCTGGAACGCATCAACGAAGAAAGAGGCACGACGATTCTGGTCGTTACGCACAACCGTGAAATTGTAAATGAAATGAAGAAACGCGTAATTACGATGAAGAAGGGTGTCGTTATCAGCGACGAAGAAAAAGGCGGTTATATCGATGAGGATTAGTACATTTTTTTATACGTTGAAACAGGGCGTAATCAACATTTTCCGGAACAAGCTGTTTTCCCTTGCTTCCATTGCGACGATTTCCGCCTGTCTGTTTTTGTTCGGACTTTTTTATGCGGTCATTTTAAACTTCCAGAACGTCGTGCACACGGCGGAAGAGGACGTTTCTGTTACCGTATTTTTTAAGGACGGGACGACCCAGGAAGAAATGGAACAGATCGGCGCGCAGATCCGGGCGCGCGACGAGGTGTCCGAGGCGAAGTTTATTTCTGCAGATGAAGCGTGGGCAGAGTGGGCTCCCGAAAATATCGGAGAAGATTACAACGAGATCTATACCGAGAACCCGCTGGAGGGCATGGATAACTACGAAATTTATATGAACGATGTTTCGAAGCAGGAAAGCCTGGTAAGCTGGCTGGAATCCATCCCGCAGGTGGATAACGTACGGCATTCCGAGATAGCGGCGACGACGTTGACCGGCGTGAATGCGCTCGTGGCATACACTTCGGTCGGCATTATTGCAATTTTGCTGGCAGTTTCCGTATTCCTGATCAACAACACGGTTATGATCGGTATTTCTGTTCGCAAGTCAGAGATTGAAATTATGAAATACATCGGTGCGACGGACTTTTTCGTACGTTCCCCGTTTGTAATAGAAGGTATTCTGATCGGATTGATCGGTTCGTTGCTCCCGCTCGGTCTGATCTATGTCCTTTATAAAAAGTTCATTGATTATGTCATGATAGAGTTCCCGTCGCTTACCGGGCTGATGCAATTTTTGCCGGTTTCGGAGATTTATCGGACGCTTCTTCCGGTTTGTCTGGGACTTGGCGCAGGAATCGGTTTCCTGGGAAGCTTTATAACAGTGCGCAAGCATCTTCGCGTATGATGAGGAAGACAGCATGAGAATTGGGAAAAAAAGAATCACAGCCTGCCTTTTATCGGCAGCGCTGCTTCTTTTTACATCGATGATTCCTGTTCAGGCATCCACTGCACTTGAGGAGAGCATCAAGCAGAAGCAGCAGGCGATCAGCGACGCGCAGTCGGAGAAAAAGAAGATCCAGTCCAACATTTCCGATATTAAGTTGATGGTAAACCAGCTGCAGAAGTCGAAGAAGGATCTGGAAACATATGTGGCGCAGCTGGACGGTCAGCTGGATGATCTGGAAAATAAGATCGAAGATCTGAAAGAAGAGATCACAGCCAAAAAAACGGAAATTGAAGAAACGAAAGCGGATATTGAACAGGCGCAGGCGGTTGCAGATCAGCAGTATGAGGATATGAAAACCCGGCTGCGCTATCTGTATCGAAACAGCAAGGGCAACGGATACCTCGAGCTTTTGGTGAATGCAGGCTCATTTGCAGATATGTTAAACCAGGCAGGTTATGTGGAACAGCTAAGCAGCTACGACAGCCGCAAGCTGGAAGAGTACCGTCAGAGCGTGGAATATCTGGAGCTGTGTAAGCAGACACTGGAAGAGGAAGAAGACGTTTTAAACACCGCACAGGCGAGCCTGGAAAAGGAGCAGCAGGCGGTCAATACGCTGATTTCCGAGAAAGAGCAGCAGATTGTGGCATATCAGGGTGATATCAGCAATAAGGAGGCTGCAATCAAGGAATACGAGGCTGATATTTCGGCACAGAATGCGACGATCGCTGCGCTGGAAAAGGCAGTTGCGGCGGATAAGGCAAAGCTCGAAGAGGAAAACCGCTTAAAATATGACGGCGGTATGTTCCAGATGCCGTGTCCGGGCTATACCAGGATTTCGGATGATTACGGCAACCGGATGCATCCGACGTTGAAGGTTCAGAAATTCCATAACGGCGTGGATTTTGCGGCACCGAGCGGAACGGCGATTCTGGCGGCATACAGTGGAAACGTAGTAGCGGCGTCTTACAACAGTTCGATGGGCAATTATGTCATGATCGACCACGGCGATGGATTGTATACAATTTATATGCACGCGTCGAAGCTATATGTTTCAACGGGACAGTCCGTGAGTAAGGGTGCGACAATCGCGGCGGTCGGCTCGACCGGACGCTCGACGGGACCGCATCTGCACTTTTCTGTGAGAAGCAACGGCAGCTACGTCAGCCCGTGGAACTATTTGAAATAAGCCGAGGGAACGGCGAACATAAAATGGATGCTTGCATCCAATTTTATGTCTGACGTTCCCGTTAAATCATGAGAAAGTAGCGATTTACGCAGTAAATCAGCGGATTTCGAATGATTTCGGCGATTTCGGGAGTGCGCAGCACGGAGAAATCGTCGGAGGCTCATGTAAAGTGGCGTTCACTACGTACCTTTTTGTAAGCAGATTTTCATGCGAGCATGAAATCTGCTTACAAAAAGGTACAAGTGAACTGTAACAGAAAATGAATAAAATAGCATCAATATGGAGAAGACATCAATGGAGAATAAGAGAGTTTTTGCAGGCGGCCTGATTGCCGGAGCAGTCCTGACCCTTGCAGTTGGTGGATGCGCATTTGTCGGCGTGACCCTGTATCAGGGAACGAAGAACGGTAGCTCCCTGGAAGAGGTCGGCAACAAGACGACGATGGAAAAGGTCAATGTGCTGGAAGGAATGATCGACGATTATTATCTCGAGGACGTCAGCGCAGAGGATTTGGAGCAGGGGGTATATAAAGGACTTCTGGATGCGTTGGGCGATCCGTATTCCGTTTATTATACAGCGGATGAGCTGGAAACGCTGCAGGAAAAGACGCAGGGCATCTACTATGGAATCGGCGCAAGGGTTTCGTTGGATACCGAAACGCAGCTTCCGAAGATTGCAAGCGTAATTTCAGGAACGCCGGCGGAGGAAGCCGGACTGATGGCAAACGACCTTTTGTATAAGGCGGATGATACGGAGCTGCAGGGAATGGATCTTTCTTCCGCAGTCGCGTTGATCCGGGGTGAGGAAGGCACAACCGTGCACCTGACGGTGATCCGCAGCGGCGAGAGCAATTATCTGGAATTTGATGTGGTTCGCCGTAAGCTCGCAAACGAAACGGTTACGTCAAAGATGCTGGATGACAGCATGGCTTACATCCAGATTCAGGAGTTCGACGATGTGACGCTGGATCAGTTTACGGAAGCCCTGGACAATGCCCGTTCTGAAGGCATGGAAGGTCTGATTATCGATCTGAGAGGAAATCCGGGCGGAAACCTTTCGACGGTATGTGATATCTGCCGGGAGCTGCTCCCGAAAGGATTGATTGTATACACGGAGGATAAATACGGAAACCGGGAAGAATACTCCTGCGATGGTACGAATCCGTTAGAGGTTCCGCTCGTTGTCCTGGTAGACGGAAACAGCGCTTCCGCTTCGGAGATTATGTCCGGCGCAGTAAAGGATTACGGAATCGGAACTCTAGTTGGAACGACGACTTACGGAAAAGGCATTGTACAGCGGATTATGCAGCTTACCGATAATTCTGCAGTGAAGCTTACAGTCAGCAAGTATTACACGCCGAAGGGCAACAACATCCATAAGATCGGTATTGAACCGGATGTGGAGGTTGAATTTGATGCTCAGGCATATGTGGAAGACGGTACGGACAATCAGCTGAATAAAGCGATAGAAGTGCTTCAGGAAAAGATGGCAGAATAAAGAAAAATGGTAACTGTTCAGTACCCTCACAGTTACAAAAAAAGATACCCGTCGGAATCGGCTCACAGGGGAACCTCGATTCCGACGGGTATTTTTTTCATTTCATAGGAAAATGCGTCCTATGAAATAAAAACGCTCCGCTTAGGATGCGCACTCGGCGCAGTGGTAGATGGTTGCTGAAGCAACCGCGCCTCGGCGCGAGAATGTGCCAAGGCACATTCTATTTTAGTAGCTGTTTTATGCAGCCTTTTCAGAATTCCTGGACGCTGCGAAGTAGGAACGCAGGGAGTTGATTACGATGGTCAGTCCAAGGACGATCAGCAGGATTGCAATGATCAGCTGCAGTCCTTCTACCAGGAAGGTAGCAGAGCCTGCCGCATACGCTTTTGCCAAAGCGATTGTGCGCTGTACCAGTGCGGTGCCGGTTACGCAAAGCATGATTACCAGCGGAGGGAACAGCATCTTGTTGCTGCGGCCTGTAACCTTCAGGAATACGCACAGCGTTACAAGTACCAGGGCGGAGAGCAGTTGGTTCGCAGAACCGAACAGCGGCCAGATGTTTGCATAGCCGATACGGGTCAGAACGAAGCCGCACAGCAGGGTTAAAACGGTGGAGAAGTATTTGTTGCACAGAACCTTTCTCCATACCGGAGCAGAAGCCATATCATCAACAGAGAACAGCTCCTGGAAGCTCATACGACCGATTCTTGCAACTGCATCCAGGCTGGTCAGGGCAAGTGCGGATACACACATGGTCATGAAGCACTGGGCAACATAAAGCGGGATACCGAACATTTCCAGGAAGCCTGCAACGCCGTTGGAGAATACCTGGAACGGGGTGCCTGCAGCCGGTGTGCCGTCAGCAGATGCAGCAGCACCTGCAACGCAGAGAGCGACAACGGCCAGAAGGCTTTCAAGAACCATTGCGCCGTAACCAACCTTGAGCATATCCTTTTCATTTGCGATTGTCTTGGAAGAAGTGTCGGAGGATACCAGGCTGTGGAAGCCGGAGATCGCACCGCAGGCAACGGTTACGAACAGGATCGGGAACATGTTTCCGAGCTTTTCATTTGTAAATCCTGTATAAACAGGCAGGTTCATGGTCGGATGTGCAACGAGCAGTCCGAGAACAGCGCCGACGATCATGCCAATGAACATGTAAGTGGTCATCATATCACGGGGCTGTTTGAGCAGCCAGATCGGAAGAACTGCTGCGAAGAAGATATAAACAAAGGTAATGTAAGTCCAGGTATCTTTTCCGGCGGTGATCGGAAGAGCCATACCGATTCCCAGAGCTGCTACAGTGCAGATAAGACCTACAACGGTTGCTTTCCAGCCGGAAAGGTTGAATTTCTTCTGCAGTACGCCAAATACCATAGCGAATAAGATAAAAAGCAGGGAAATGGTACCGGCAGCACCGTTCGGTCTGGCAGCCTCGGAAAGCTGTACCTGTCCGTCAACGGTTGTAAATGCGTTGAAGGTTCCGGCTACCATATCGGCGAATGCTGCGATAACCAGCAGAGTGAATAGCCAGCAGAACAGCAGGAAAAGCTTTCTGCCGAGTTTACCGATGTACTTTTCGATCAGCAGACCGATGGATTTGCCGTCGTTTTTGACGCTGGCATACAAAGCACCGAAGTCAGTAACAGCACCGAAGAAGATGCCGCCAAGAAGTACCCACAGAAGAACCGGGAGCCAGCCGAATGCAGCGGCCTGAATTGCACCGGTGACAGGGCCTGCGCCTGCAATGGATGAAAACTGATGACAGAAGACGGTAAAGCCTTTTGTCGGAACGTAGTCCTGCCCGTCCTCGTGGACCTGGGCGGGTGTTTTGGCAGCAGGGTCGATGCCCCATTTGTTTGCGAGCCAGCGGCCATACAGCAGATAAGCGGCTGCAAGGCATACGGCTGCGATTAAAACGATTGCAAGTGTGTTCATGAGATAAGTTCCTCTCTTTCGTTAGAATGCTCAACATGGCAGTGCATGGGCGACCTGCCCGGAGTTTTTCAGCAGGGGGATAGAATTTCTTCGGGCGCGGTGAATATCGGACAGCCCGAATTCGTTTTCCTGTCGCTGCAACAAAAAAAGCCTTCGTCTTTATCCCTTTCGGGGAATAGAAGACGAAGGCATATAAACTCCGCGTTACCACTTCTTTTGCTGCAAAAAGCAGCCTCTCGGTCACAGCTCCCGGCATTTGATCCGGTCAATGTGCTCCCCTGTAACGGAGGGATTCCGGTTCTGACTACTGGAAAAACGTTCACCAGAACTGCTGACAGGCGAGGGCATTTGGAACCTGTTGCCACCTTCCATCAATGGCGGCTCTCTGGAAACAGATGAACTCTAAATGTCATGTCCTGCTCACTGCATTTGCATGTTGAATTGTTGCCATTCTAGTTCCGGGAAAAAAAATTGTCAATGCGTAATCTGGAATTTTGGAAGTTTGTATAGGAAGAAAATGTTTTAGTTCTAAAGTTTGTATAAAATTTTAGCGATGCAAAGCGCTAGTACGGTGCCACGGGATACTGATAGCAGAAGAGAATGGGTTCCTGAGTATGGCACATGAAAAATAAAAACTTTTGCAAAAAGAATTTTGAAACAAAATAAACGGCTTCCGAATCCTCGGAAACCGCTTGTTTACTGTCTTTTTAGAAGAGCGACAGACGGGGCTCGAACCCGCGACCTCCACCTTGGCAAGGTGGCGTACTACCAACTGTACTACTGTCGCATTTTATCTCTCGCTGATGTATCTCAGCGACGAAATTTATAATAACACAGCTTCTTACGTTTGGCAAGCTTTTTCGTAAAAAAATTTCAAATTTATTTTTAGAAAAATAGAATGGCAAAATTGGAATGTTTTCGTTCCAATATCCCGTCGGAAAATTTGTAAACTAAAAATTGGAACGGTTTTATTCCAGTATTTCAGATGGGAGCCGCAATCTATGTCTACCAAACTATCTCAGGATGTCTCGATCGGGGAGAATCTGCGCATTTTGCGAAAACGTGCCGGATATTCACAGGAACGGGCTGCAGCACAGCTGGAGCTGATGGGAATCTCCATGAGCCGTGAAATTATTTCGCAGATGGAATCCGGACATCATAATATTCGCATCAGTGTATTACTTGCCTTCAAACAGGTCTATGAGGTGGACTCGTTTGATGACTTTTTCGTGCAACAGGAAAAAGGCGGTGACCGATGAAATTAAAGCAGGAGCCAATTGGAATCGGTCAGAATCTCAGAAAACTCCGACAGGACGCCGGTTACAGCCAGTCGCAGGTGGCGGCGCTTCTGTGTGAGCGGGGCGTGTACATGACGACGGACATTTATAAAAAGATCGAACAGAATAAATACAACATCCGAATCAGTGAGCTGAATGCATTGAAAGAGCTTTATCAGGTTGGGTATGAGGAACTGTTTCAGGCAGATTCCTGAAACTTTGGAAGCTGTGTATTTTGTTTTCAGGATGTTTTTGGTGAATATTTGCTTTAACGTCAAAAAACTGCCGCTCAATCCGCAGAGGACTGAGCGGCAGTCTGTTATCAAATTTAATTTTCCATCATTTTCCGGTTATATTGTCTGCGCTGAAGCGATTCTGTATTTCTGTGTTTCTGACGCGACTGGTAAGAGGAATACTTTGCGGTTGCTTTTGCGACAGCGGCGAGGGGCTCGGAAGCGCCGGATGCAATCTGTGGATCGGAGAGACAGATTGCCGGATTATCGAACTTTTCGAGCGCCCCCTTTTTGGAAAATGCGGCGCATACGGTTTGCCAGCCGGATAAGAACCGTATATACATCCTTCCGCTGATTCGGTCCTGCGGAGTGTCAGCCAGTGAAAAGTCTGCTAACACCAGTAAAAGGAAAATTGCAGCTGCCATCATCATCATCGATTCCATCATACGCTCACCCTCTTTTCTTTTGTACATCGCTGATATTCCCTTCGCCCACCTATGAGCAAGCTCAGGTGGGTGAAGATCTTTTGCCCCGACCTTGATGCCTGCGGATTGTTCCGTGCTGCGCACTCCCACAATCCTGCCCGATAGTCGCATATCGTGGGATTATCATCCCACTTTTATGCTCCTATCGGGGCGGGTCACAAGTTCTTTCACCCACCTATGAGCAAGCTCACGTGGGTGAAAGAACTTGTGACCCTGGCATCATATTATCTGACTATATTATAATATCTTCTGTATTTTCAGTCAATTTATTTTCGGATATTCTTTCAAAAGATTCGCAAGTACGTTACTGTTCCCCGCGCCATTCGCAGATTCTCTTCTATAAGAAATGCCGTAAGGCAGCGGCTGGAAAACAGGAAGTTCTTCGCAGTTGTATACCGGAAAAATGGCGTAAAGTATGCTATTTGTCCCAAAAATCTGTTGCAATCGCAATTTCGATGATGCTATGATATAAATCAGATGTTTTTTGGAAAAAAGGATGACATGTGCGCTGTGCGAAAGGCTCAGCTTCGATGGCAGGACGCGACTTTTTCAGTGCCGCATGTTTCAGTCCGTTGCAGCAGGCCGCAGCCGGATGGGTGCAAAGAGGAGTATTGTGAAGGAAAACAAAAACGGGAGGCAGAACAGTCAGAACGCAGAAAAGAGGAGCCGGAAAAGAAAAAATCCGAAAGCAGTCAGACAACTGACAGCGATTTATGTTGCGCTGGTGCTTGCAGCGGCGGGCGCGATCGGTGGAGGGGTATTCTGGGCGGTGCATTCGACGAGGGTAACAGAAGAGCTGATTGCGGAAAACACGCAGGAATCGACGACGGAAGAGGAAAGCACAGTTCCTGCTGCTATAGAAGAAACAGAAGAGACGCAGGAGACGGAACCCGAAACGGAAACAGAAACGGAGACAGAGACGGAAACCGAAATGCTTGTCGAGTTGACAGAGGACAATATCGACGGCTATGTAAAAGTGGAATCCTGCAAAATTGTGCAGGGGACGGGAACCTTTTCGGTAAAGGCGTTGGTGGAGGAAAAGCCGGCGAGCGATGACGATAATTTTTACCTGCTCAAAATGAACATGTACGATACCGAGCTGGATGCCGGGGCAGAGCCGATCGCGTCCGTGCCGAAGGACAAGGAATTTACCCTGACGGCAAATGTCAACGAAAATCAGGTGGATTCCAGGCTTATGTCGAAATTCGTCGTAGCGGTAAAATTAAAGGATGCGTATGTTCCGCTCTGTGATCCCTGCTATATGACAAACCCGGAGGCCCTTGCGTCCTATCAAGCGGCATATCCGCAGCGTTCTTCGATTAAAGGGATTTTAGTAGATCCGCTTCGGGTAGATGAGCTGGATGATCTGCATGTCAACCATGCGGCGTACAATATTCCGGTCGGAAATATTCTCGGGGAGACGACAAACGGCATGTTCCCTACGGTTTATTATACATACGACGGCAGAACCTATGCGTTTAACGGTCAGCGGATTGCGGAATATGATTCTATTTTTTCCAGGCTGACGGCAAAGGGAATTACGATTTCTGCGATTCTGTTAAATAATAAGAGCAGCGCGTATCCGGAGCTCACCCATCCGCTTTCCCGGGGCGGCTCTGCTAATTATTATGCGTTCAATGCAGCGGAAGCAGATGGCGTGAAGACGCTTGCAGCGGTCGGCGCGTTTTTGGCGCAGAGATACCGGGACAATGACCACGGGATTGTCATGAACTGGATTGTCGGCAACGAGGTCAACGTCCGTTCTGATTGGAATTATATGCAGTACGTCGATCTGGATACCTATGCGAGAGAATACGCGAACGCGGTGCGCGTTTTTTACAACAGCATCAAGAGTATGAACGCGAATGCGAGAGTCTATGTTTCGATGGATCAGCAGTGGAATCGGGATCTGTCGTCGAAGAACAGCTATGACGTGCGTGACCTGCTGGTTTCGATGAACCAGGTGATTTCCTCCGAGGGAAATATCGACTGGGGACTTGCAGATCACCCCTATGCGTATCCGCTGACGAATACGACGTTCTGGAATTCGTCCGGCAAGATTCAGAAGCTGATTACCAATTCGGAAAATACGTCGATCGTGACAATGCAGAATATCAATGTCATTACGAACTTTTTGCAGAAGGAAGAAATGCTGACGGCGGACGGCGAAGTGCGCCCGGTGATTCTGAGCGAGCTGGGATATTCCTCTTCCCAGGGAGAAATCAATCAGGCGGCGGCATTTGCCTATGCCTACTATGCAGCAGAGAACAATCCTTATATCAATGCGATTCTTTTGTCCAGACAGACGGATGCAGGAGAAGAGATTGCACAGGGACTTGCACTGGGACTGTCCACTCAGGGCGGACAGCATAAATATATTTACGAGGTTTACAAAAATATCGATCAGGTAAATTCCAACAGCTATACGGAGTTTGCAAAATCCGTCATCGGGATCACGAACTGGAGTGAAGTGATCCAGCCGGCGAACTAAAAGGGCGGCGCGTTTACAGGTTTTCCAAAATCCGAATGTCCACAGCGGTATAATAAAATTCACGGTCAGGTGCCTCACCTGCAGTCAGATAATCGAACAGCAGCTGGATGGGTTTTGAGCCCTGAATGGCAGGCTGCTGGCAGATCACAGCAGAAATAATGTGCTGCTCCATCAGCTCTTTTGTAGCAGGAATTTTGTCATAAGCGAGAATATGGATGTCGGTGCGGTTTAGGGAAAGAACCGCGCGGCAGCCTCCATAAACACCGGCAGCGGTAAAGTAGAGGGCGTTGATGTCTGGATGTGCAGACAGCAGCGCTCTTGTTTTATCGTAGCTTTCAAAATCATCATCGCTGTTTTCAATCTCGGCGATGATCCGGATACGTGGATAGCAGGCAGAGATCCGGTCGCAGAAACCGGCAATCCGATCGGTATGGCAGAGCACCTGGGAGGAACCGGTGACGATACCGGCGCGCACTTCCCCGGAGGTCATGAGATTCATCAGACCGGCAGCAGTCTGCCCGCAGCGGTAAAAGTCGCTGCCGACAAAAGCAAGACGGCTGGAATTACGGATATCGGTGTTGGTGGTGATGACGGGAATCTGGCGGCTCTGCAGCTGATCGATTTTGTTCGCGACGGCAGTGTCGTTAAACGGGCTGATCACGAGTCCATCAATGCCTTCTGTCTCCAGCTCGGCGATAGCCTGCAGCTGCTCCTGCGCAGAAAACCCGGTCTTTTTTTTGAGAACGGAGCAGTTGTAGCTGTTTAATTCTTCTTCTTTGGAAAGAACGCTGTTCCATACTTCATCAAAAAACGGATTTCCGGTGTCGAACAAAACGACGCCGATCCGGACCATCTTTCGCTGTGCGGCGAGGGCGATCCCGGCGCGGTTTGGCTTGTAGTCCAGTTTTTTTGCAATATCATTGACCAGAGCGGCGGTGGCTGCGTTGACGGAGCCGCGATGATTGAGCACGCGGTCGACCGTGCCGCGGGATACCCCCGCCAGTTCTGCGATTTCCCGAATGGTTGCCATAGTTACCAATTACCTCATTGTTTCTTTTCATAACAGTTCCTTTGAAGCGTCTGCACATTTAGCGTAGCATGATGAAAATGGAAAGTCAACGAATCGCGGCATGGTTTACGTGCCCGCGCACAAAAATGGGAAAATGCACAAATTGGAAACGCAGGCGTGCGGAGGAAACGGCATGGTTTTGGTGAAAATTCTGAAAATAAATTGGGGTCTTGATTTTTTATGGTCTAAAATCTATGATAAAGGCATGGTGAAAGAACGACAGGGAAAGTGTGTCATGATTTTATATCACAATCCCTCGTGTGTGATTGCGTGCACGGGCACGCAAAACAGAATAAAGGAGCAGAGTATGTATTACATTGGAATCGACCTGGGAACTTCTGCAGTGAAGCTGCTTTTGATGGAAGGAAACGGGAAAATCGTAAGAGTTACCTCAAGGGAGTATCCGCTGTACTTCCCGCATCCGGGGTGGTCGCAGCAAAACCCGGAAGACTGGTACAAGCAGTCCATGGACGGGCTTTGTGAGCTGCTGGATGGAATCGACAAGAGCCAGGTGGCGGGCATCAGCTTCGGTGGTCAGATGCATGGATTAGTTGTGCTGGATGAAAACGATCAGGTCATCCGTCCCGCGATTCTCTGGAACGATGGCAGAACCTTCCGGGAAAACGACTATCTGAATCAGGTGATCGGCAAGGAGAAGCTTTCCGAATATACGGCAAACATCTCCTTCACCGGATTTACCGCGCCGAAGATTTTGTGGATAAAAAACAACGAGCCGGAGAACTTTGCACGGATCAAAAAGATCATGCTGCCGAAGGATTACCTGGCATATCGCCTGACCGGCGTACATTGCACGGATGTATCGGACGCTTCCGGCATGCTGTTATTCGATGTGAAGAACCGCTGCTGGTCGGAAGAAATGTGTGAGATCTGCGGCGTTCATAAAGAACAGCTTGCAAAGGTCTATGAAAGCTATGAGACAGTCGGCACGCTGCTCCCCGAAATCGCACAGAAACTCGGTTTGCCGGAAACCGTAAAGGTAGCAGCAGGTGCAGGGGATAACGCGGCGGCAGCAGTGGGAACAGGAACAGTTGGAAACGGTCAGTGCAATATTTCCCTTGGAACGAGCGGAACGATCTTTATTTCCTCCGATCAGTTTGCAGTGGATAAAAATAATGCGCTGCATGCCTTTGCCCATGCGGATGGACATTACCATCTGATGGGCTGCATGCTGAGCGCGGCGTCCTGCAATAAGTGGTGGATGGACGAGATCATCGGCACGAAGGACTATGGGGCAGAGCAGGCGGCGATCACGAAGCTTGGCGAAAATCACGTTTACTTCCTGCCGTATCTGATGGGTGAGCGTTCTCCGCATAATGATCCGGATGCGAGAGGTACTTTTATCGGAATGACGATGGATACAAGCCGCGCGGATATGACGCAGGCGGTACTCGAAGGCGTTGCCTTTGCCCTGAGGGATTCCTTTGAAATTGCAAAATCCCTCGGCATCCAAATCGACCGGACGAAGATTTGCGGCGGCGGTGCAAAGAGCCTTCTCTGGAAAAAGATTATTGCCAATGTGTTGAATGTGAAAGTGGACGTTCCGGAAACCGAAGAGGGACCCGGTTACGGAGCGGCGATTTTAGCGGCGGTTGCCTGTAGCGAGTACGCATCTGTGGAAGAAGCAGCGCAGAAGCTTTTAAAAGTCGTGGACACGGTAGAACCGGATGCAGAGCTTGCAGCGAAATACGAAGAACGTTACGCGCAGTTTAAACAGATTTATCCGACGGTGAAGGAGCTGTTCGGAAAATTGAAGTGAGACACAGAAAGGAGATACGATCATGCAGATTTATGAAGTGACAGACCCTCTTTTTAAGGAGTATGGCAAAATCATCGACAGCGTGGAGCTGACGGAGCTGCTGGCAGAGATGAAGCACACGCCGGTGCCGGAGGACGTGGTATATGTGGCTTCCGAGCCGAAGCTGGAAGCGCTTGCGGTCATGAAAGAGCTGACGGACAAAACCTATGGCGAGCTTCCGATCCAGATCGGCTATTGCAACGGTCATAACCGGAAATTAAACGCGCTGGAATATCACAGAAGCTCTGAGGTAGACGTAGCAGCAACGGAGCTGGTGCTGATGCTGGGAAAACAGCAGGACATCACAGAGGAGTTTACTTATGACACCTCGAAAGTCAAAGCATTCCGGGTTCCTGCCGGGACGGCGGTAGAGCTGTATGCGACGACTTTACACTATGCACCCTGCCATACAGAAAAAGACGGATTCCAGTGCACAATTATTTTGCCCAAGGGAACGAACCTTGATCTGGAAAAAGACCATCAGGGCGGTGAGGACGGTCATCTGACTGCCAAAAACAAATGGCTGCTGGGACATCCCGAAGGCGGTCTGCCGGAAGGAAGCCCGATGGGACTGATCGGTGAAAACCTTTCCCTGGATTAAAAATTACAGGCAAAACAGTTCCTGTATATATAGTTTCAGACGTTGCGCCTGACATAAAAATGGAGGATTTTATCATGAAAAATTTACCTAAAGTGAAAATCGGTATTGTAGCAGTCAGCCGGGACTGTTTCCCGGAATCTCTGTCTGTCAACAGAAGAAAGGCTCTGGTAGAGGCTTACAAGGCAAATTATGACGTTGCGGATATTTATGAATGTCCGGTCTGTATTGTAGAGAGCGAGATCCATATGGTACAGGCTCTGGAGGATATCAAGCAGGCAGGCTGCAACGCGCTGTGCGTATATCTGGGCAACTTCGGCCCGGAAATTGCAGAAACCCTGCTGGCAAAGCATTTTGACGGTCCTGTCATGTTCGTGGCTGCAGCAGAAGAATCTCAGAATGATCTGGTTGGCGGCAGAGGTGACGCATACTGCGGTATGTTAAATGCAAGCTACAACTTAAAGCTTCGCAATGTAAAGGCATATATTCCGGAATATCCCGTTGGAACCGCAGCAGAATGTGCGGATATGATCCATGATTTTGTTCCGATCGCAAGAGCGATCATCGGTTTAAAGAGCCTGAAGATCATCAGCTTTGGTCCCAGACCGTTAAATTTCCTGGCTTGCAACGCTCCGATTCAGCAGCTCTACAACCTGGGCGTTGAAATCGAAGAAAACTCCGAACTGGATCTGTTCGAAGCATTCAACAAGCACGCCGGGGATGAAAGAATCCCTGCAAAGGTAAAAGAGATGGAAAAAGAGCTGGGTGAGGGCAACAAAAAGCCTGAAATTCTGGAAAAGCTTGCGCAGTATGAGCTGACCCTGCTCGACTGGGTAGAGGCACATAAGGGCTACCGCGAATACGTTGCAATTGCCGGTAAGTGCTGGCCTGCATTCCAGACACAGTTCGGCTTCGTTCCCTGCTATGTCAACAGCCGCCTGACCGGTATGGGCATTCCGGTATCCTGCGAAGTGGATATTTACGGCTGCTTAAGTGAGTTTATCGGAACTGCAGTCAGCGACGATGTTGTAACCTTACTGGATATCAACAACAGCGTGCCCGACGATATGTATGAAGAGTCGATCAAAGGCAAATTTGATTACACCCATAAGGATACCTTCATGGGCTTCCACTGCGGCAATACCTGCTCCAGAAAGCTGGCATTCTGCAGCATGAAGAATCAGATGATCATGGCGAGATCCCTTCCGGTTGAAGTGACAAACGGCACTCTGGAAGGAGATATTATCCCCGGTGATATCACCTTTTACCGCCTGCAGTCCACCGCGGACAACAAGCTGCGGGCTTACATCGCACAGGGCGAGGTTCTGCCGGTTGCATCCCATTCCTTTGGTTCCATCGGCGTATTCGCAATTCCGGAAATGGGACGCTTCTACCGCCATGTGCTGATCGAGAAGAACTTCCCGCACCACGGTGCAGTTGCCTTCGGCCATTACGGCAAAGCACTGTACGAGGTATTCAAATACATCGGCGTTCCGGTAGAGGACTTAAACTTCAATCAGCCCAAGGGCATGATGTATCCGACAGAGAATCCGTTCGCATAAGGCATATGGGAAAGGGCAAGGGAAATGAGTAAATACAGGGAAAAGGCAGCAGCCCTGGCTGCACAGATGAATCTGGAAGAAAAAGTAGGACAGACGCTTTACACCGCTCCGGCGGTGGAGCGCCTTGGCATTCCATCCTATAACTGGTGGAATGAAGCGTTGCACGGAGTTGCGAGAGCGGGAACAGCGACGGTATTTCCGCAGGCGATCGGCATGGCGGCGACATTTGATGAGGAGCTGTTAAAGCAGGTCGGCGATGTGATCGCAACCGAGGCGCGTGCAAAATATAATGCACAGCAGAAAGCGGGCGACCACGATATTTACAAAGGACTGACGTTCTGGGCACCGAATGTGAATCTGTTCCGCGATCCCCGCTGGGGCAGAGGACAGGAAACCTACGGAGAAGATCCATATCTGACTTCCCGTCTGGCGGTCGGCTTTATTAAAGGTCTGCAGGGCGAAGACCCGGATCATTTGAAGGCTGCGGCGTGCGCGAAGCATTTTGCGGTGCATTCCGGACCGGAGGGCATCCGGCATGAGTTCAACGCAGTCGTATCGAAGCAGGATCTGTATGAAACCTATTTGCCGGCATTCAAGGCATGTGTGCAGGAAGCGAAGGTAGAAGCCGTGATGGGCGCCTATAACCGGACAAATGGCGAGCCCTGCTGCGGAAGCAAGACGCTTTTGCAGGATATCCTGAGAAAAGAGTGGGGATTTAAGGGTCACGTTGTCAGTGACTGCGGCGCGATTGCGGATTTCCACGAAAACCATAAAATTACCAAGACGCCGCTGGAATCCGCGACGATGGCGATGAACAATGGCTGTGACTTAAACTGTGGCTGCGTTTTCCCGAATTTGAGAGATGCGGTGCGCGGCGGCTATGTGGATGAAGCGCGTCTGGATGAAGCGGTGACAAACCTGATGGAATGTCGGATGAAGCTGGGAATCCTTGGCGATGAGAGACAGGAAGAACTGGATAAAATCGGTTACGATCAGGTAGATCTTGCTTCCAGCAAGGCACTGAACCAGACCGTTTCCCAAAAAAGCCTTGTCCTTCTGAAAAATGAGGACAATTTCCTTCCTCTTGACAAGAGCAAACTTCATACGATCGGCGTGATCGGTCCGAATGCGGATTCCAGAAAAGCGCTGGTGGGCAACTATGAAGGAACTGCATCCCGCTATATCACAGTGCTGGAAGGCATTGAGGATTATGTCGGGGATGATGTAAAGGTTTATTATTCCGAAGCCTGCGACCTCTGGAAGGACAGAACCAGTGGACTGGCACAGGCGGACGACCGGATTTCCGAAGCAAAAGCAGTCTGCGAGGTCAGCGATGTGATTATCGCGGTGATGGGACTGGATTCCAGCATCGAGGGAGAGCAGGGGGACGCCGGCAACGAATTTGCAAGCGGCGATAAAAAAGACCTGCTGTTCCCCGGTCTGCAGCGTGAGGTGCTTGAGGTCGCATATAGCAGCGGAAAGCCCGTGATCCTGGTATCCATGACCGGCTCTGCAATGGCGCTGGAATGGGAGGATGCGCACTGCAAGGCAATTCTGCAGGCATGGTATCCCGGCGCGGCAGGCGGAAAAGCTGTCGCAGAGGCGATTTTCGGAGAATACAGCCCGGAGGGCAAGCTGCCGGTAACGTTCTACCGCACCTCTGAGGAGCTGCCGGAATTCACTGACTATGCGATGAAGGGACGCACCTACCGCTACATGGAAAAGGAAGCGCTTTATCCCTTCGGCTTCGGACTTTCTTATACCTCCTTTGAACAGGGAAAGACGAGCGCAGATCGTATGGAAATCGAGGCAGGCGGACAGCTTCGGATCAGAACTTCCGTAAAAAATACCGGAAAATTTGCAGGCGGACAGACCATTCAGGTTTATGTCAAAGCGCTTCGGGACAATACACCGAACGCGCAGCTCAAAGGCTTGAAGAAGCTTTCCCTGCAGCCCGGCGAGGCAAAAGAAGTGGAAATCGTGCTGGCTGACAAGGCGTTTGCTCTGTACGACGAGGACGCACACTTTATGCTGGAAGAAGGAGATTACGAGGTTTCCGTCGGCATGCAGCAGCCGGATCGCAGAAGCAGCGAGCTGACCGGACAGACCTGCAGTGTTCTGAAGGTACACTGCAGCGAGACAAAGGAGCTGTAAGGCAGCAATACGAACAAAAACAATAGAATGCATGCTCTGCGAGCATTCTATTGTCATGAACTACAGGACGCCCTGCACTGCAGGACGTCCTGTTTTGGATACAGAAAAAGAAATTTGCCTGACAGCCGGCAAAGCAGTGTCTTTTGGTTGTAATCGCGCGGACGAACAGGTACAATAGAGGGACAGCTAAAGGAAAGAGCAGCAGAAGAAAGGAGCGCTGTATGAAGCGAAATACAAGCCGTAAGGCGGAAGAAGCTTATCTGGCGGAAACTCTGAGGGTCGTGCGTGACAACGTGCGGGAATATGGACAGGAAGTTGCCAAGATGCAGGAGGATATCGATGAAATGCTTGAGCATTATCATGATAACGATGCGGAAGTCCTGACGATCCTGAACAATACCGTAACCATGCACACCCATATGAAGCGGGCATTGGAGCGCAATGAAAAGGCGCTGAAAAAGCCCTACTTCGGGCGAATTGTTTTTCATGACGAGGCATTAAATAAAGAAGAATCCCTCTATATCGGGCGGGGCGGCATCGCAAAGGATACCACCCACCAAATGGTGACAGACTGGCGTGCACCGGTGGCCAATGCCTATTATGAAAACGGATTGGGAAAATGCAGCTACCCCGTACCGGATGGTCAGCATATGGAGATCGAGCTTTTGCTCAAACGGACGTATGAGATCGAGGATGCAAAGCTGATCGACTATTATGATTCGGAAGTCGTGGCAAACGATGAGCTTCTGACGCGGTATCTTGCAAAAAATAAAAAGGCGGTTTTGGGGGAGATCATTGCGACGATCCAGCAGGAGCAGAACGAAATTATCCGGAAATCGCCCTATCACAGCATGATCGTGCAGGGCGTAGCAGGCTCTGGCAAGACCACGGTGGCGATGCACCGGATTTCCTATATTTTATACAATTATGAAGAACGGTTTCAGCCGGAGGATTTTTATATCGTCGGCAGCAACCGGATTTTGCTGGACTATATCACGGGTGTCCTGCCGGATCTGGATGTGTATGGCATCCGACAGATGACGATGGAGCAGCTGTTTGTACGCCTTTTATATGAGGACTGGAACGAAAACTACCGCATCTGCCCGGTGCGCGATGCCGGGAAAGACGGTGCGATGCGAGGAACCCTTGCGTGGTTTGAAAAGCTGCAGAAGTTTTGCAGCAGAGTGGAGTGGAACACGATCCCGAGGACGACGGTGTTGTTTAACCGGAAGCAGTTTGTAGAGGGGCTTCGGGACGGTCGTGTCGGTGTGTTCGATGAGAGCGGCGGCAAAAATGACCCGAAAGATATGGTCGTTTTGATGACAGGCGAGGCAATTGAACGTTATATCCGTCAGAATCCGTCCGTGTCCGCGCAGAGCAAGGTGGTGATGCTGCAGGAGCGTTTGATGGGAAAAGTGGAGGACGAATTTTTAGGAAAGGGCATAAGCTATACCTTAGAAGAAAAAAAGGCAATCCGCCGCTCAATGCGTAAAAGGTTCGGCGCAAGGCAATGGAAAAAATCCGTTTATGAGATGTATCATGATTTCCTGACAGAGCAGAAACAGCAGGGCGTCTGCGTCGAAGAACCGCAGGAGGAACTGGATGTGTACGACCTGGCGGCACTTGCCTATCTGTATCGCAGAATGCGGGAAACGGAGGTCATCAGCGAGGCACATCATATCGTTGTGGATGAAGCGCAGGATTTCGGTGTTATGGTCTATGCAGTTTTAAAAGAATGCGTCAGAAGCTGCACTTACACGGTCATGGGGGATGTATCCCAGAATATCCGCATGGATTACGGTATCAGCGACTGGGAAGGGGTGAAAAACATCCTGCTGACCGGAGAACGGGATAACTTTTGCGTACTGAGAAAAAGCTATCGAAATACCGTAGAAATTGCAAATTTTGCATCGGACATCCTGGCGCACGGAGCGTTCCCGGGGTATGGGGCAGAGCCGGTCATCCGGCATGGCGAAGCGGTTGGCATCCGACAGACAGCAGGAAGGGATCTGTACCGGGAAGCGGCAAAAATCTGCAAAGGATGGCAGACAGACGGTTTTGACACGATCGCGGTGATCTGCCGGGATCAGAAGCAGGCGCAGGAGACGGCAGAGCTTCTGCAAAAAGAGCTGCCGGTCATGCCCTGGGATCCGGAAAAAGCGTCGTTTGAAAAAGGAATCATGGTATTTCCGGTGGAATATACCAAGGGACTGGAATTCGACGCGGTTCTGCTGCTCAGCCCGGATCGGGAGTCCTATCCGATAGACGATGGACATGCAAAGCTTTTGTATGTCGCGGCAACAAGAGCACTGCACCGGCTGGAGGTTCTGCACACCGGCAACCTTACCGGGCTGATCGCAGACCCGATTCCGAAAAAGAACAAAAAGCGAGTATCCGGCGCGAAGAAAAAGGTCGTCATCGTGCAGAATCCGTCCGGCGGACAGGAAGCACCGTTGCCATATGGAACGGGTGCGATGCAGGAAAGTGCGGACGCACGCAGCGCAGGCGGAAAAACACAGGGCAGTGCCTGTCCGACGGCAGCTGCACCCCGGCCGACGTCTGCTGGTGCCGGCTGGACGTCGCGCCCGAAGCCGGTTATTTCCGGTCAGCCGCAGAAAGCCCTCCATCCGCTGGCGTCGCTGTACGGGAGCAACAGCCAGACTGCACAGGGATCTGGCAGAGCTGTAGGCAGTAGACAATCTGCACAGGGATCTGGCAGAACGGTGAACGGCACGATACAGCCGCGCGTCACAGGCGATATGCATGCCCGCACAGCATCCGGTGTCCTTTCGTTCGGTGAACTTCCGGATACCGCGAAGCTGCGGGCGGCGGGACATGCGAAGATCGACCATTCGATTCGCTGGGTACAGCGTAAGGAGGAAGGTCTGTATTTACAGAGCCGTTATGGAGTGACCCGTTTGAGCCCTGTCGGCAGCGGAATTCTGCGCGTCACTTTTTCACGGGGCGAGATGCCGCCGGTGCATCCTGCAATCGCCGTCACCCGGGTGGAGAAAAACTGGCAGATGCGCGAAAAGCCGACGCTTGTGGAGATGCGAACGCCGGAAATGTATGTGGTTGCGGACAAAAAGACAGGTGCGCTGCGGTTTCTGGATAAGGACAGCGAAATCTTGCTGGAAGAAAGCGGACAGGATCGCTGCCTGATCGAAAATGCGCCAAACGGCGGGCGCAGCAGGCTGTTTTTTGACTGGAAAAAAGGAGAAGGGCTCTATGCAGCAGGTGCGCTCGGTAAAGGCGGAATCCATCTGGAAAAGACGGCGCGGTGCATCTCCCATGGAGTCGAAAACGAACTTCCATATCTGATTTCCGACCGAGGCTATGGCATTTTGTCGGCATCGTCCAAAGAAGTGATCTTCTGCAGCCTGCCCGTATACGGAAGCCAGATTTGTCTGGAAGGTACGCAGCAGCCGGATTATTATGTTATTGTAGGAAAAAAGTTAGAGACGCTGTTGAAGGCCTGCGCATATCTGTGCGGGAAGCTGTGAAAAAAAGCGTGTCTGAGGAATGGAGAAGCTATGAACATACTGGATATTGTTGGACCTGTGATGGTAGGACCATCCAGCTCTCACACGGCGGGGGCGGTGCGGATCGGTCAGACGGTGGGAAAGCTTTTGGGAGAACGGGTCGTGAATGCAAAGATCGGGCTGCACGGCTCTTTTCTGGCAACAGGGCGCGGACATGGAACAGACCGCGCGATTGTGGCGGGACTGTTGGGGTTGGCAGTGGACGACCCACGGATTCCGGAAAGCTTCGCAGAAGCAAAAAAGGCAGGGCTTTCGTTTTCCTTTGAAGGAATCAGCCTTATGAATGCGCATCCGAATTCCGTTCGGCTGGAGGTGACCGGAGAGAGCGGGCGAAAGCTGGAAGTGATCGGTGCATCCATCGGCGGCGGACGGATCAGAATCTGCGAGATCGATGGACTGACTGCAAATTTTTCCGGGGAAGCTCCGACACTGGTTGTATACAACCAGGACAAGCCGGGCTGTATCGTAAAAGTAACGTCTCGTCTGGGCGAAGCAGGGATCAATATTGCGACGATGCAGGTATACCGGGACGAACGGGGCGGACATGCCGTTATGGTAATCGAAGTGGATCAGGAAGTGCCGCGGGAGCGGATTGCAGCGCTGGAGCAGGAAGAGGGCATTGAAAAAGTAATCTACCTGTGTCTGGAAGAATAGGAGGCGGCAAAGATATGTATCGTTCATTGGAAGAGATCTGCAAGGAAGCTGCAGCGACAGGCTGCAGTTTCTGGGAGCTGATCCAAAAAGATGACTGCCGGGAGCGGCAGATTGCACAGGAGGAATCCTTTGTACAGCTGCAGCGCATGTACCAGGCGATGAAAGAGGCGGATCAGGACTACGACGAAACCCTGCATTCCCGCAGTGGACTGGTGGGCACGGACGGCGGCAAGCTGGAGCACTATGTGGATCAGAATGAGCCGATCTGCGGCGATTTTCTTGGGCGCGTGATGGAAAAGGCGGTCAAAATGGGAGAGTCCAACGCCTGTATGAAACGGATTGTCGCAGCACCTACGGCGGGTGCGTGCGGTGTTGTACCGGCAGTTTTTCTGAGCATGCAGGAAAAATATCATTATACGGATGAAGAAATGACAAAAGCGCTGTATGTGGCGTCCGGCATTGGCGGGGTGATCGCATCCCGGGCGTTTATTGCGGGCGCGCAGGGCGGTTGTCAGGCGGAAATCGGCTCGGCATCGGCAATGGCAGCAGGAGGTGCGGTGCATTTGCGGGGCGGCTCTGTAGAGGCAGTGGCGCACGCTGCAGCGATGGCACTGAAAAATCTGCTGGGTCTGGTGTGCGATCCGGTAGCAGGGTTGGTAGAAGTACCCTGCGTAAAACGAAACGTATCCGGCGCGGTTGTCGCCCTTTCGGCGGCAGACATGGCCCTTGCCGGAGTGCGCAGCAGAATTCCTCCTGACGAGGTGATTGACGCCATGCGGGAGGTCGGAATTTCGATGCCGGCATGTCTTCGGGAAACCGGAGAGGGCGGTCTTGCCGCGACGCCGGAGGGAATTAAAATGCGGGATCGCATCATGGACTGAATATGCGCTGAAAAAACGTCTGTGTATCTGAAAATGCACACTTTCCGAAGGCAAGATTTGTTGTAAACTATGGCTGTTTATGGTACACTTTTTCTATCTGAAACGTTTTGGGTCCGATGGGAGAGGGAAGGACATGGTTGGAGTTTGTCAGCGCCAGGATATGATGTTGTCTGGATGCGCTAGGACGCCAACAGACGTTTAACGAACGTGAAAATGACAGGAGAGAAAGCAGGAATGAAACAGAACAAAGAAGATTTTCTGACGGGTGTAGGAGCAGTAGATGCAGAGCATGTGGTTCTGCTGGATCTGACAGACCAGGTGGGGGCGCTTTTGGCAGATGAAAACATGCTGTTTAAATGTGCGGATATTCGACAGCTTTTAAAGCGGCTGGAGGATTACACGACGATGCACTTTACACATGAAGAGCAGCTGATGGAAAAGATGGGCTATGGCGGAATCGAAGAACAGAAGAAACAGCATCGGATGTTCGTGCAGAAGCTGGAAGAGTTTACCGATCGGGTATCGAAGCTTTCGCTCGGTACGCAGGACGCCATGATTCAGGATCTGTTTGAGTATCTGCAGCAGTGGCTGCAGGATCATATCAAAGTTGAGGATATGAAATATGCCAGATTTGCAATGGAAAAAACTAAAGGAGATTGTTGATCAGAGCGATAACATCGTTTTCTTTGGCGGTGCGGGCGTGTCCACGGAGAGCGGAATCCCGGATTTTCGCAGTACGGACGGTCTGTACCATCAGGAATACCGTTATCCGCCCGAGACGATTTTAAGCCATACCTTTTTTCGGCAGAATCCGGAAGAATTTTACCGGTTTTACCGTGCCAAGATGCTGGCGCCGCACGCAAAACCAAACGCTGCGCATAAAAAGCTTGCCCAGTGGGAAAAGGAAGGCAAATTAAAAGCGGTCATCACGCAGAATATTGATGGATTGCATCAGGCTGCCGGCAGCAAAACAGTGTTGGAGCTGCACGGAAGTACGCTCCGCAATTATTGCATGAAGTGCGGGCGGTTTTACGATCAGAATGCAATTCTGGAAAGCACAGGGGTTCCGCACTGCGAATGCGGCGGCGTGATCAAACCGGATGTCGTACTCTATGAAGAAAGCCTGGATCAGAAAGTGCTGAAAGAAGCGGTTTCTTTTATCAGCCATGCGGATGTACTGATTGTCGGAGGAACCTCGTTAGTCGTTTATCCGGCGGCGGGGCTGATTGATTACTACCGTAGCGATAAACTGGTTTTGATTAACCGGACGCCTACGGCGCGGGATTCGGCAGCGGATCTGGTCGTTACAGGCAGCATAGGGGAGATTTTTGATTCCCTGTAAAACGGAATCTTATAAGGAGATTTTCATGGATATTCAGGTCGGAGATGTGGTGACGCTGAAAAAACAGCATCCCTGCGGCAGCCGGGAATGGGAAGTCCTGCGGATCGGAGCTGATTTTCGGCTCAAATGTGCAGGCTGCGGTCACCAGATTATGATCGCACGCAGACTGGTTGAAAAAAATCTGCGTGATGTGAAAAGAAAAGCTTGAAAACAATATGATTTCATGGTATTATAGATACCCGTGATATATATTCCTTGCTCCTTTTATTGGAAAGGGGCCAGAGACCAAAAGGAGGTAATTAGCATGAACAAGTACGAATTAGCTGTGGTTGTCAGTGCGAAAATCGAAGATGAAGAAAGAGCTGCGGTTGTTGACAAGTGCAAGGCGCTGATCGAAAGATTTGGCGGCACCATCACCAACGTTGATGACTGGGGCAAGAAGAGACTCGCTTACGAGATCCAGAAGATGAAAGAAGGCTTCTATTACTTCATCCAGTTCGAGGCTGAATCTTCTGCACCTGCAGAGATCGAAAGCCGTATTCGCATCATGGACAACGTACTGAGATACTTAGTTGTCAAGAATGAGACGAAGTAAGAAAGAGAGTCAATATGAATAAAGTTATTCTTATGGGCCGTCTTACCAGGGATCCCGAGGTTCGGTATTCCCAGGGAGACAACGCTATGGCGATCGCCAGATATACACTGGCTGTGGATCGGAGATTTAACCGCAATAATAACGATGAGAATTCCGCAGACTTTATCGGATGCGTTGCATTCGGCAAGAGCGCAGAGTTCGCAGAGCGGTATCTCCATAAGGGAACCAAAATTGTGGCGACCGGCAGAATCCAGACTGGTAGCTATGTCAATAAGGATGGCGTCAAAGTGTATACGACTGATGTTGTTGTGGAAGATCAGGAGTTTGCAGAGAGCAAGAACAGTGCAGCCGGTAACGATGGGGGTTACAATGGCGGCGGTTATAACAGTGCACCTGCAAGACCCCAGCCTGCTGCAGCGACAGACGGCTTCATGAACATTCCGGATGGAATCGACGAGGAGCTGCCGTTCAACTAAGCAAAATTTTTGTGAAACAAAAATTTTGCGCTACATCTCGGACACGAAGTGTTTGAGATGTTTCCCGTTTTAATTTTTCGCTCGCGGAAAATTGCGCTGCTTCTCGGATGCGAAGCATTTGAGAAGTTTCTATATTCAAACAGGAGGTAAACCATCATGGCATTCAATAAATCTGAAAGACCTGACGCTCCCGCACGGAGAAGAGGCGGCATGCGCAGAAGAAAGAAAGTTTGCGTATTCTGTGGTAAGGACAATGTGATCGATTACAAGGATACCAATAAGTTAAAGAGATACGTTTCCGAGAGAGGTAAGATTCTTCCCAGAAGAATTACCGGCAACTGCGCAAAGCATCAGAGAGCTCTGACTGTTGCAATCAAGAGAGCACGTCATCTGGCACTTATGCCTTACGTTGCGGAATAATTCATCAGACATTCTAAAATGCCGTTTGCGATAGTTCGCAGGCGGCATTTTTTGTCGTACCCTGCGCGCAGATGCCAGTTATTTTTATGGAATTTTCCAAAAAGAAATGGTATACTGAATGCATGCTTCCAAAACGGGGCATTTTTACTGCAATCATACACAGAAATGATAAAGGTGCCTGTCTTTCTGACAGGGCATAGGTGTGTTTATGAGAACAAAAAAGAGAATTAGGCTGAAAGGCAGGCTGCGTATCTATATGCAGACCTCCCTTTATATGGGGATTTTACTCCTGATCGTGGATATCGGAACGTATTTTCTGGATGTCCGTGCAGGCTTTCTGCTGACCTGCTTTCTGCTGTTTTATTTTGGAATGATCATTTTACTGATGTTCTATAACAGACCGATCATTTTGAACGAGCTGATCAGCTTCGCAACGCAGTACGGGCAGGTACAGAAGACGCTGCTTCGGGATATGGCGATTCCCTATGCGCTTTTGGATGAAACCGGACGGGTCATCTGGTGCAACGATGCCTTCCGTGCAGCAATCCACAGCGAAAAAGGCTTTCATAAGTCGATTACCTATGTATTTCCGGCAATCACGCGGGAACGGCTGCCGCAGGGCGAGCAGGAAGCGGAAATCGAGATCTCCTTTGAAGAGAGCGATTATATCGCGCATATTACGCGGGTATCGCTACGGGGGATGATATCGGAAGACAGCGACGTTTTAGATGACGAGGATTATGACAGCTGCCTGTATGCGATGTACCTGTATGATGAGACGGCATTAAAGCTTGCGCTTCGGGAAAACGACGCGCAGTCGCTGGCAGTCGGTCTGATTTACCTGGATAACTACGAAGAGGCACTTGCGAGTGTGGAAGAAGTACGGCGATCCCTGTTAAAGGCGCTGATTGACCGAAAAGTAAACAAATATATTTCTAGCTTCGACGGAATTTGCCAGAATATCGAAAAGGATAAATATCTGGTTATTTTGAAGAAAAAATCCGTAATGCAGATGCAGGAGCAGCGCTTTGAACTGCTTGAGGATGTAAAGACGGTCAACATTGGCAATGAGATGGCGGTGACACTGAGCATTGGTATTGGTCTGGACGGTCTGGTTTATGCGCAGAATTACGAATTTGCCCGCACGGCGATCGACTTTGCACTGGGACGCGGCGGCGACCAGGCGGTGGTCAAGATGCCGGACAAGATCAATTATTACGGCGGCAAGAGCCAGCAGGTAGAAAAGAATACACGTGTCAAGGCCCGGGTCAAAGCTCATGCATTGCGTGAAATCATCACGAGCAAGGACAACGTCCTGATTATGGGGCATAAGATCGGCGACGTGGACAGCTTTGGCGCGGCAGTGGGAATTTATCGGATTGCGCGGACACTGGAGCGGCGTGCGCAGATCGTGTTGAACGATGTGACGACTTCGCTTCGCCCGATGGTCGATCTGTTTTTGAACAATCCGGAATATGAAAACGACATGCTGCTGACGAGCGCTCAGGCGCTGGAATGCGCGGGACCCAATACCGTCCTGGTGGTTGTGGATGTCAACCGTCCGTCGCTGACGGAATGCCCGGAGCTTTTAAAAATCTGCAAATCCATCGTCGTTCTGGATCATCACAGAGCCGGAACGGAGACGATTGAAAACGCGACCCTTTCCTATGTGGAAACTTATGCGTCCTCCGCCTGCGAAATGGTATCGGAAATTCTGCAGTATACCAGCGATGGAATCCGGATCAAGAGCGAAGAAGCGGACAGCATGTATGCCGGCATGGTGGTAGATACGCAGAACTTTATGACAAAAACCGGCGTGCGTACGTTTGAAGCAGCTGCATTTTTGCGCAGAAACGGCGCGGACGTAACCCGTGTACGCAAGCTTTTCCGGGAAAATGCGGCAGAATATAAGGCAAAGGCGGACGCTGTCAGCCAGGCGGAAATTTACCGCAATGCCTATGCAATTTCGATCTGTCATTCCGAGGGAATTGCGAGCCCGACTGTTGTGGGCGCGCAGGCTGCAAACGAGCTTCTGGATATCAGGGGCGTCAAGGCAAGCTTTGTCCTGACGGAATATCAGAATAAACTGTTTTTCTCAGCACGCTCCATCGACGAAGTCAACGTACAGGTTATCATGGAGCGGATGGGCGGCGGCGGACATTTGAACATCGCAGGCTGTCAGCTGGAAAATACGTCCGTGGAGGAAGGTATTATTGTACTGAAGCGGACGCTGGATAAAATGATTGAGGAAGGTGAAATATCATGAAAGTAATTTTACTGGAAGATGTCAAAGCACTTGGCAAAAAGGGACAGGTTGTAGAGGTATCCGACGGATACGCAAAGAACTTTATTCTGAAAAAAAAGCTCGGTCTGGAAGCGACCGGCGCTAACATGAACGATTTGAAACTCCAGAAAGCGAGAGACGAAAAGGTTGCGCAGCAGCAGCTCGACGCTGCAAAAGAGCAGGCGGCTTTGCTGGAAGAAAAATCCGTAACCCTGTCGATCAAGGCCGGCGAGGGCGGAAAGGCATTCGGCTCCGTATCCAGCAAGGAAATCGCAGCTGCCTACAAGGAGCAGTGCAATATGGAAATTGATAAAAAGAAAATTCAGCTTCCGGAGTCGATCAAGACCTTCGGCATGCATGAAGTGCCCGTAAAACTGCATCCACAGGTAACCGGAAAGCTTCATGTGAAAGTAGTGGAAGCGTAAAGATTGAAAAATAAAATTTTTCAATTGCGGGATTTGTGTCTGCGCGCACTTGACACAAACTTGACATGCGTAAAAAGCGTGCGCAGAAATGAGCGGAAAACATGGCAGCAGCAGATGAGGCGATTTTAAAAAGGGTACTCCCCCACAGCATTGAGGCGGAGCAGTCTGTCATCGGTTCGATGATTATGGACCGGGAAGCGATTGTGGTTGCGTCCGAAATTATTACGGGAGAGGATTTTTATAACCGGCAGTATGGTGTGCTGTTTGAAACGATGGTGGAGCTAAACGACAGTGGCAGACCGGTGGATCTGGTCACGCTGCAGGACAAGCTCCGGGAAAAAGATGTGCCGCCTGAAATTTCAAGTCTGGAGTTTATCCGCGACCTGATTACGGCGGTGCCGACTTCTGCCAATGTAAAATATTATGCCGGGATCGTTGCGGAAAAATCCACACTGCGCAAGCTGATTCGACTGAATGAGGAAATCGCGAACACCTGCTATGCAGGCAAGGAGGGTCTGGAAGAAATCCTTGAGACGACGGAGAAAAAGGTCTTTGATCTGGTTCAGCGCCGAAACACGGGTGATTTTGTCCCGATCCGTCAGGTCGTTATGAATGCGATGGATCGAATCGAAAAGGCTTCCCGCAATAAAGGAAACGTAACGGGAATCCCGACAGGTTTTATTGACCTGGACTATAAGACAGCGGGACTGCAGCCCTCCGACCTGATTCTGATTGCGGCGCGTCCTTCCATGGGCAAAACCGCGTTTGTCCTGAATATCGCACAGAATGTGGCGTTCAAGCAGGGAATGACGGTAGCAATGTTCAGCCTGGAAATGAGTAAGGAACAGTTCGTGAACCGACTGTTCTCCCTCGAATCCAAGGTGGACTCCCAGCATCTGCGTACCGGTAACCTGACCGATGCAGAATGGGAGAGCCTGATCGAAAGTGCCGGCGTGATCGGAAAATCCAATCTGATCATTGATGACACGCCGGGCATCACGATTGCAGAGTTACGTTCCAAATGTCGGAAATATAAGCTGGAATATGATTTGAAGCTGATCATCATCGACTATTTACAGCTGATGAGCGGCAGCGGCGGACGGTCTTCGGATTCCCGACAGCAGGAGATTTCCGATATTTCCCGTTCCTTAAAGGCACTTGCGAGAGAACTGCAGGTTCCGGTTATCGCCCTTTCCCAGCTGTCCCGTGCGGTAGAGCAGCGTCCGGAGCACAGACCGATGCTGTCCGACCTGCGTGAATCGGGAGCCATCGAGCAGGATGCCGACGTTGTAATGTTTTTGTACCGCGACGATTATTACAATCCGGATACGGAGAAAAAAGGCATCGCAGAAGTCATTATCGCAAAACAGAGAAACGGCCCGATCGGCACGATAGAGCTGGTATGGCTGCCGGACTATACAAAATTTGCCAATTTACAAAAGTAAACAGACGTGCGCACACTGCTTAAGCAGTGCGGCGGTACGTTTTAAAATCAGAACGACGAAAGAGAACAGAAAGCGGAAAAAATTTTATCCGCGTCTGTTCTTTTTTTACAGTTGTTTGTCAAGCAGGGAATGGAGGTTAGTGTGAAAAATAAGCGTGATCGCTTATTTTTCACACAGCTATTTGTGCCGCAGGCGTCACAAAGTAGCTAGGATCGCAGAGCAGAACTGGAGGTTCTGCTCGCGGTTCCTTCGGCGCAAAGCGCCTGCGGAATGGAGGTTAAGATGACGGCAGAGGGAATGTATACGATTAAAGAAGCGGCAAAAAAGGTTCATGTCGAGGCGCATGCGCTGCGCTACTGGGAGGAAGAGCTGGGGCTTTCAATCAGCAGGAATGATCAGGGCTACCGACAGTACAGCGAGGAGGATATGGAGCTGCTTGAACGGATTCGCCAGTGGAAGGAGAAGGGAATGCAGCTCAAAGCGATCCGCCTGATGCTGTCGGAAAATGGCAGACTTTCCGTTCCGCAGGAAATCGTGCGGGAGGCGCAGTCGATGCTGGAGAAGGGGGACGCAGGCGCTGCAGCAGCGCAGCAGGAACACGCACAGTGTGCGTTTACATCAGACAATTCGGATACGCTTCATTCGCAGCATGCGCTCACACCGGGCGGTGCCGATACGGTGGAGAACATCCTTCTGGATGAACGCAGCAGCAAGGCTGCAAAACTTCAGTATCTTCTGGAAAATCTCGTTTCCCGCGCAGTACAGGAGAGCAATGAGATGGTGTTAAAAGAGCTGGATTACCGGTTTCGGCAGATGGAAGAAAATGCGCAGGAGCGGGAACAGAAGCGGATGGAGCGGGAAGAGGAGCATTATCGGAAGCTGGACGAGCTGCTTTGCCAGAAAGGAAGAAGAAAGGGCAGACGGAGACGGTAGAAGGACGGGAAAGATTTGTGTCTGCGCACACTTGACACAAACCCGGTATGCGCAAAGAGCGTGCGCGAAAATGGGAAGACGCAAAAAAATAAGCGGAAGCCGATGAAAATCAACCTCCGCTTATTTTACATGTTTGATTCGTGTGGCTTAGACTCAGCCCTCAGAGATAGCGCCAACAGGACACTGACCTGCGCAGGAACCGCAGTCAACGCATTTAGCAGCGTCGATTTCGAACTTGCCTTCTCCCATAGAGATAGCGCCAACAGGACACTGGCCTTCACAAGAACCACATGAGATACAGGAATCACCAATTACGTATGCCATGATATAAATCCTCCTTTGAAATTTCTTTTTCTTATTTTAGCTCAAAAAGACAAAATAGACAAGTACCAAATGGGGTACAAAACGGAAATTTAAAAACCCGCAAACCCGCATAAATACTGGGAAAACAGTAAGTTGAAACGAACTTAAGTAAGAGATGAACAACTACTTCCGGGACGGGAAAAAACAGGGGCAGAACGGAAGAAAAATGGACCGACCGGTTGCCAGATGAATGGGAATGTATTATACTGGTAAAGCTGATAAAGCGGCAGAAAACTGCCGACGGAAGAAAAAAGGAGGTTTGCCGGATGAGTAAATTCAATAAGGATATGACAATTGGTGAAGTACTGCGCATCGATATGAATGCCGCATCTGTCCTGATGGAAATCGGTATGCACTGCCTTGGCTGTCCTGCTTCTCAGGGTGAGACACTGGAAGAGGCTGCTATGGTGCATGGGATTCCGATCGAGAATCTGATGGAAATGCTGGATGAGCTGTAAAGCATTCAAAAATGCAGCTATTTTAAACAATAATATGTTTTTTCAGAGGGACTGACGCAGGACTTGTGCACAGTTCCTCCTGTTGTTTTTTGGCAATGTGCAAGGAAGAAAAAAGAAAATGTATAAAACAATGTACATTGCGCAAAACTGTTGACACTTTTCGCGTTGGGAAGTAGAATTGGTACATAAAGAACAGCATGGGAATCATAAAAGAGGGATTCCTTGTTGATATTATTTATCATTTTTTTTCATGTTACCAAAAGGAGGTAAATTTTCATGGCAGAAGCATGGAGAGGCTTTAAAAAAGATGGCCACTGGGATGTAGACGTCAACGTACGTAACTTTATCCAGACCAACTACACTCCCTATGATGGAGATGAGAGCTTCCTGGAAGGTCCTACCGAAGCTACAGATAAGCTTTGGGGCAGACTGCAGGAGCTGCAGAAGGAAGAGCGTGAGCACAACGGCGTTCTGGATTGCGAAACTGAGGTTGTATCCGGTCTGACCGCTTATGGCCCTGGCTATATCGATGAGTCTATGAAAGATCTGGAGCAGATCGTTGGTCTGCAGACAGACAAGCCTTTAAAGAGAGCATTCATGCCTTATGGCGGTATCAAAATGGCTCAGCAGGCTGCAAGCACATACGGCTTTGAAGTAAACCCGAAATATGACAAGATCTTCAATGAGTATCATAAGACTCATAACCAGGCTGTATTTGATGCTTATACAGATGAGATGAAGGTTGCTCGTCATACCCATATCGTTACAGGTCTGCCGGATACTTACGGCCGTGGCCGTATCGTAGGCGACTACAGAAGAGTTGCTCTGTACGGTATCGATTTCCTGATCCAGAAGAAACAGGAAGATAAGAAGAACTGCGGCGTAGGCGTAATGGATGAAGAGACCATTCGTCTGAGAGAAGAGATCGCTGAACAGATCAAAGCTCTGCAGGGCATGAAGAAGATGGCAGCTGTTTACGGCTACGATATCTCCGGCCCGGCTACAACCGCTAAGGAAGCTGTACAGTGGTTATACTTCGGTTACCTTGCAGCAATCAAGACCCAGAACGGTGCAGCTATGTCCGTTGGACGTATCTCCACATTCCTGGATATCTATATTGAAAGAGACTTAAAGGAAGGCACCCTGACCGAGAAAGAAGCTCAGGAGCTGATCGACCATATGACCATGAAGTTCCGTATGGTTAAGTTCGCTCGTATTCCTTCTTACAACCAGCTGTTCTCCGGTGACCCTGTATGGGCTACTCTGGAAGTTGGCGGTATCGGCATGGATGGCCGTCACATGGTTACAAAGAACGACTATCGTTTCCTTCATACTCTGGAGAACATGGGACCCAGCCCGGAGCCGAACCTGACAGTTCTGTACTCCAGCGCGCTTCCTGAAAACTTCAAGAAGTATGCAGCTAAGATTTCCGTTAACACATCTTCCATCCAGTATGAGAACGATGATGTTATGAAGCCTATCTGGGGCGATGACTACAGCATCTGCTGCTGCGTATCCGCTACTCAGACCGGTAAGGAAATCCAGTTCTTCGGCGCTCGTGCAAACCTGGCTAAGTGCTTACTGTACGCGATCAACGGTGGTAAGGATGAGAAGCATCTGGACAAGAACGGCAAACATATGCAGTGTGGTCCGGAAATCGCTCCTATCACTTCCGAGTACCTTGATTTCGATGAAGTTATGCATAAATATGATATCATGCTTGACTGGTGTGCATCTCTGTATGTAAACATCCTGAACCTGATTCATTACATGCATGACAAATATTACTATGAAGCAGCTGAGATGGCTCTGATCGATACCGATGTAAGAAGAACATTCGCTACCGGTATTGCAGGTCTGTCCCATGTAGCTGACTCTCTGTCCGCTATCAAATATGCAAAGGTTAAAGTTATCCGTGACGAGCAGGGCTGTGCTGTTGACTTCCAGACCGAAGGCGACTTCCCGAAATACGGTAACGATGATCCGAGAGCAGACGAATTTGCTGTATGGCTTCTGAAGACCTTCATGGAGAAGATCAAGAAGAACAAGACCTACAGAAACTCCGAGCCTACAACTTCCGTACTGACCATTACTTCTAACGTAGTATATGGTAAGGCTACCGGCGCTCTTCCGGATGGCAGACCGGCATACACACCTTTCGCTCCTGGTGCTTCACCGTCTTACGGTGCAGAGAAGAGCGGCCTGCTGGCTTCCCTGAACTCTGTTGCTAAGCTGCCTTACGAGTACGCTCTGGATGGTATCTCCAATACTCAGACCATGGCTCCCAGCGCTCTGGGTCACGACCTGGATGAGCAGAAGACCACTCTGGTAAGAGTTATGGACGGTTACTTCGATCGTGGTGCTCATCATCTGAACGTAAACGTATTCGGTACAGAGAAGCTGTTAGACGCACAGGCTCATCCTGAGAAGCCTGAGTACGCTAACTTCACCATCCGTGTATCTGGTTACGCTGTTAAGTTCATCAGCCTGACCAAGGAACAGCAGGATGACGTTATCGCAAGAACCTGCCATAAGTCTCTGTAATTTAACTACAGTTTTTAACAGGTGTATTTTAAAGGAGTCGGGCAGCTTGCCCGGCTCCTTTTCTCGACCAGATCCCTGGTCGAGAAAAGCCCTCCGGGTGGATCGCACTGCGGCGGCGTGGAAACAAGTCGCTTACGCGATCCGCCGCAGGCGGAGGAATCCCGCAAGCAGGATTCCATTTACACGGGCAAAATGCGCAGCATTTTGTCCCGTACTCGACCAGATTCCTGGTCGAGAAAAGCCCTCCGTGTTCGACCAGCTCCCTGGTCGAGCATAAAACATCCGTTATGTGGAATAATGGATAGTAAAATACAGCAAAAGGAATACCTCGTGCTGCCCGCAGGGGATGACTGCAGCGATGTCTGACGCATATCCGCAGTGAATGCCTGCAAGGCAGGGAAAGGACGATATGATTAAAGGCAGAATTCACTCGTTGGAGTCTTTTGGGGCAGTAGATGGTCCCGGAATCCGTTATCTGATTTTCTTAAAGGGATGTAATATGCGCTGCCAGTATTGCCACAACGTAGATACCTGGAATCCGGAGACGGATAACCTGATGACGGCAGATGAACTGTTGGACAAGGCAGAACGTTTCCGCAGCTACTGGGGCAAAGAAGGCGGCATTACCGTCAGCGGCGGTGAGGCGCTTTTGCAGATTGATTTTCTGATTGATCTGTTCCGAAAAGCGCATGAGCGCGACATCAATACGACGCTGGATACTTCCGCACAGCCGTTTACAAGAGAAGAGCCGTTTTTCTCCAAATTTAACGAGCTGTTGAAGTACACCGATCTGGTTATGCTGGACATCAAGCATATCGATGATGAAGAACACAAAAAACTGACCGGTCATACGAATAAAAATATTCTGGATTGTGCAAGATATCTTTCCGATCAGGGTATCAAGATGTGGATCCGTCACGTACTGGTTCCCGGCATCACGGATAAAGATGAGTATTTGATTCGTACAAGAGAGTTTATTGATACGTTGAAAACGGTTACCAAGGTTGAGGTGCTTCCGTACCATACACTTGGCGCATACAAATGGAAAGAGCTTGGAATTCCCTATAAGCTGGAGGGGGTAGAACCTCCGACAGAGGACAGAATTCAGAATGCGAAGAAGATTCTGGAATTTAAAAAATAAAAAAGAGGCGGTGCGCAGATAATAAAGGAAACGTGCGCTGTAAAAAAGCTCCGGCAGGAAGTCCTGCCGGAGCTTTTTGTAACCTTTAAATTGCGGCGAGCGTCTGCAGTGCGTTGTTTTCCGTCACAAGTTCATAGTGTTCTTTAAAATATGCTTCGCTGCCGGCAGCAGAGCGCTCGAGACGACCGTATTCGGAAGCAATGTTGCAGATCCGGTTGAAATCCTTTACGGAAGTCTGATCCATTTTGAGGATCAGTAGATAAGAGTCGTTTTTACGGTTTCTGTAAAGGGTATTGTGACCGGTGTAAAAATCGTTCACCACATGGGAAAGGCGAAGCAGCGTGTGCATGGAAGGGAAGGAGAAAATCCGTGCCTCCTGGGGCTGTTTTACCTCTGCTGTAGCTGTGGTTTTGCCTTCTTTGGAAGCAGGGGCTGTCGGAGTGCCTGCAGCCTGTGCATGACGGCTTTCCTGGATCTGACGGAACAGGTCGAAAATACTGTCGGTGTTGTCAGAGCTGCTATCGGAAAAATCGTCGGGATCAATCTCGTCGTCATCCTCCATTGCGGGAGCAAATTTGGAAAAGCGCGTGTCGAGCTCCTCCGGATCTTCCACCTTGGTGATTACTAAAACGATGCAGTCGGCATTGAGCGGGATCGCTTCTATCATAAGAGGAATGTCATCCGCTTCAAATCCGAATTTGGCGGAGGCCTGCTGCATCATGTCGCGGAACAGGCTTTTGGCTTTCTCAGTGCCGTATGCCAGCTCGCTGATTTTGAGCTCCCGGTCAGCCAGATCGGCTTTGGTCAGGGTACAGCGGATCTGATGGTCATTCACTTTTTCTATTTTCATATAATCACATCCTTACTTTATAAAATACTTACGGAATCCTGCCGGTGTGACGCACAGAAACGAAAAATTTGCGTTCCTGTGAGAGTTATCATATACACAAGAAAGTGCAAAAGTCAAGCGCATGGGGAAACAGTTTCTTGTTTTTTTAGAAATTGCTTGATTGTAGGGTCGGAATCCGTTATAATACAAGCCAGAGATGGTTCCGGACAGTCCGTGTCGGAGCGGAGGTTTGCAGGATACCGATTTTATACCAATCATCAGGGACAGCCATGCTGATATGGCTGCATTCTTATGAGAGAACATCAGCGGCAAAGTTGTTCTCATCATTCTTTATAGTATGTAGCAGTCTCGTAGAGTTATGTGACTCTATCGGAAATTCAAAAATTCAAAATTTACCAATTATCATAACGATGAAGTATTTTTTAACATTTTTACGACTATTTATTTGGTGCTTGTATAGGTGTCAGGACACAGTCTATCCATCTCGTTATCGTTTTCGCTTTTGTGCCAGATCTGAACAGGAATATATATCACGCGGCTCCTTTTTGGGACAAAAGCGCATTGGCAAAGGAGAACTGCCATGGGAAGATTAAAAACGGATACCTGGGAACGGATGCTGGAGCAGATGGAACAGGAAGGCGTCGGATTTTATCTGAATGGGAAAAAAACTGCGCCGAGGGAAATTATCCGAACCTGCTGCATGCGGGAAAAGGCGGTATACATGCCGGATTTTGTCATGGATGAGGAAGGAAAGCTCTGCGAAGTCCGGTACGATGAAGTGACAAAATGGTAAACAGATAGGAATGTCATGAATGGTTGGAGGTACTGATATCGGTTTGGAAAAGCGTAGAAAAAGGAACCCCATTTCCATAGATGCTGCAGAAAGCCGATATTGGAGAAGCTGCGGTTTACAGGCGGTCTGTGGATCGTAGCCGGACCTTTAGCGGATCGGGAATACTGTTCGGAATGCCGGACAGTATTCTGCGGTTCGTTCGAAACAGAGAGTGTACAAAAAGAGATGGACGTTTTGTCGGTTGTCGTATTTTCAGGCGGTCCGGACAGGGACAGATTGCGGCAGATCCTCTGAAAATCCGACAAATTTGTAATGACGCTGTCTGGAAGGTGTGTTACACTATAACGTGTGTGGGTGAAAAAGAGAAAACACAGGAGATACAGACAAATGAAAAGGAAAGTAATACCGGTGTTAATCGGACTGTTGCTGATTGTTCTGATTCTGGCAGGCGCTGCGGGCGTTTTTTTGTTCCAGAGATATTCCGGTTCGAAGGAAGAAGCGGATTTAAACGCATATTTCGGGCTGAACGATTCACAGGAGGTCGCGATTGTCTGGAATCAGGAGCTGACAGAGGAAAAGGGACTGCTGCAGGATGAACGCTGCTATCTGAAGCTGGATACGGTTCATGAGATGCTTAATGAGCGGTTTTATGTGGATCATAATGAAAAGCTGCTTTTGTATACCCTCCCGGAGGAAACGGTACAGATTGGAATCGGGGAGCAGACTGCAGACGGATATACAGCGGCTGTGGAGCAGGACGGGGACGTTTGGCTTGCGCTGGATTATGTAAAGCAGTATTCGGATTTTAATTATGCATTGTATACAGAGCCCAACCGGGTTGTTTTGACGACCAATTGGGATACGCTTCAGAGCGCAGAGCTGAAGAAGAACACAGCACTTCGTGTCAGGGGCGGCGTCAAGAGTGAGGTTCTGCAGAATCTGGAAAAAGGGACGAAGGTCACTGTTTTGGAGGAGATGGAAAACTGGGATCAGGTGCAGACGCAGGATGGCTATATCGGATATGTCCAGAAAAAGCACTTGACAGATCCGGCAGAGGAAACTCCGGTGAAGGACACCGGATATGTGGAGCCGGATTATACCGGCAATCTGCGGGACCATAAAATCGATCTGGCGTGGCATCAGGTGACCGTAGAGTCGGCAAATTCCACGTTTCCGGGCGTTATGAGCGGTGTGACAGGCGTTAATGTAATTTCTCCGACCTGGTATTCTCTTTACGATAATACGGGCGTTGTGGATGGGATTGCCAGCCCCTCCTATGTGCAGCAGGCACACGCCCTCGGTCTGGAGGTGTGGGCACTGATTGATGATTTTACGCATCGTGAGGATAACGGCGTTGACCCGCAGGAAATTCTATCTTATACGAGTAAGCGGACTGCGATTATCGAGGTTCTGATGAGTGAGGCAGATCGCTGCGGCTTTGATGGAATCAATGTGGATTTTGAAAAGGTGACCGAGGATGGAAGTCAGGATTATATCCAGTTTATCCGGGAGCTGTCCGTAGCGTGCAGACAGAAGGGGCTTGTGCTTTCCGTCGATAACTATGTGCCCCACAACTATAACGCACATTATAAATGGGCAGAGCAGGGCGTGATGGCAGACTATGTGATTATCATGGGCTATGACGAGCACTGGGGCGGTTCTGAGGTTGCCGGTTCCGTAGCTTCCCTTGGCTATGTGACCGAAGGAATTGAGCGGATGACGCAGGAGGTTCCTTCGGAGAAAGTCATCAACGCAGTTCCGCTGTATACAAGAATCTGGACGACTGCAGAGGACGGCGCGGTGACGAGCCGTGCAGTCGGGATTCAGACTGCTTATGATTACATGAACAAAAATCAGGCGGTTGCGAGCTGGGACAACAGCGTTGGACAGAACTATGTAGAGTTTGAGACGAGCGATGGAACCGTGCAGATCTGGCTGGAGGACGAACAGTCCCTGGAAGCCAAAATCAACGTGATGAAGGAGCACAACCTGGGCGGCATCGCAGCATGGAAGCTGGGCTTTGATGATGGACGCAAAAATATCTGGGGCGTCATCAGTGGATTTGCGGCAGAGTAAACCGGAAAATAGAATAAGGAATACAGCGGGGGATGCCATGCACCGAAGTGCTATGCACTGAAGTGTTATGCACTGAGGTGCTATGCAGACTGGTGGAGTCCTTACGTTGTAAACAGACATAGAGAAGCGGAAGGTGCCATACAATAGAAAAAAGCGGGTGAGGCTTTTAGGGTATGGGACGAAAAGAAATGCAGAGTCTTTTTTCGCTGATAACGGCGGCAGTATTTTTTACTGCCGTTTTTTTTACAGGCAGACAGGCCGCTGTGCTGACCGGAAGGTTTCGGGCAGAGAGGGAGCAGAGTGGACAGAGCCGGACGAAATACTGCGTTGTGGTGGATGCAGGACATGGCGGAGACGATCCGGGGAAAATCGGCACAGCCGGAACGCTGGAAAAAGAAATCAATCTGGCGATTGCAAAGCGGTTGGAAGCATTGTTAAAGCAGGCGGATGTTGCGGTTGTAATGACGAGAACGGACAGTAACGGTCTGTATGATGAAAATGCGTCCGGGAAAAAAGTGCAGGATATGAAGCGGAGAGTGTCGATGATGGAAGAGGCAAAGGCGGATCTTGCGGTCAGTATTCACCAGAACAGCTATCCCGATCCGGCGATCAAAGGGGCGCAGGTTTTTTATTATACCTCGAGTGTCGAGGGAAAGCAGCTTGCAAAACGCCTGCAGGAGCGCCTGGTAAAAGGACTTGACCCGCAGAACCATCGGCAGGCAAAGGCGAATGACAGCTACTATCTTTTGAAAAAAACAGCATGCCCCATCGTCATTGTAGAGTGCGGATTTTTGAGCAATCCGCAGGAGGAAGCGCTGCTGACAGACAGTGTTTATCAGGAACGGGTGGCGTGGAACATCTTTATGGGGATTGTGCAGGAGCTAAAAATTCAGAAGGAGTAGTACCGTATTTTTCACTATTTAAACTCCTGCGAAAATGTGGTAAACTGTAGTGGACACGAAGGGAAACCAAGGGCGCTGAAGGCGGCATTTGATTCATGACAATAGAATGCTCGCAGAGCGTGCATTCTATTGTTTTTACGTGTCCACTGAGGAGCGGGTCACCTGCAAAGCAGGCGCAAGGGCGTCAGTGTGTACTCGCAAATAAAAACTGTCCGGGAACACTCTTTCCGAATCGGACAATCTATCTTTTCTATCGAACACAGCATAGATGGGCTGTGTTTTCATCAGGCAGCAGGCGCTGCAGATTTCAATTTATGGCAATAGAAGGTTTGCAAGGCGTGTATTTCTGTTGCTTCAATCTGAAAATGGAATAAAGTAAAAAGCAGGAGGCATGAATGGGGAAACAAAACGATGCTTTTACGGCGTATTTAGGACGTGCCGAGGTGTTGGCGGATCTGTACAATGGTTGCCTATATCAGGGAGAGAAGGTCGTGCAGGCAGGCAACCTGTGTGAGGTACAGCAGTTTTATCAACAAGGATTGTCAGAGCGCGTGAAAAGTCCAACTGCCAGAAGGCGGGAGAGAGATGCGATTCGGGCATTTTGGAACGAGAAAAGTTATGTTTTGCTGGCAGCAGAAGCGCAGAATCAGCCTCATTTGACGATGCCGTTTCGCTGTATGGAATATGATCTGGCAGAATATGCCAGACAGCTTCGCTATATCCGGCTGAAAAGTGAGGGAAAATTAAAAACCGGTGTAGAGTATTTAAGTAAGATGGGCAGAAAAGATCATCTGACGCCGATCGTAACGATCGTGCTGTATCATGGCACAGAACCGTGGGATGCTCCAAAGAAGCTCAGTGAAATGATGGAGCTGGAAGAAATTGACCCGATTTTAAAACAGATGGTGCAGGAATACCAGATTTATGTGTTTTCGTTGGAAGAGTTGCAGGAGGAATATTTCCAGACAAATCTGCGCGAACTGATTGGATTGATGAAACGGCGCAGCAGCAAGACAGAAATTCAGGAATACTGCAGAAAACATGCAGATCGGATCAGCAGAATGGACGTAGCGACTTACGATATGATCTGCGTGATGTTAAATCTGAAAGAACTACAGGACAAGAAAGAAAAATATCTGAAAAATGGAAAGGGGAGCATTGATATGTGTAAAGCGATGGAAGAATGGGCAGAGGAACTGAGAGAAGAGGGAAAAAGTGCTGGAATAAAAGAGGGAATGAAAGAGGGCGAACTGCGTGGAATGCAAAAGGCGAAAGAAAGTATGCTGAAACTGGTTGCCAAAATGTCAGAGAATGGGGACACAGAGTATATTGCAAGACTGTTGGAGCCGGAAGTATATCGGAGGATGATGGACAAATACGGAATGGAGTAATTGAGAAAGTACATTATAAGGAAATAACGCTTGCAAAAGAAAATAAAATTATCGGAAAAGCTGATGGAGAAGCATGGAAAAATCAGATATCGTTTTATGAATGCGTATCTGTTTGCAACTGTGTTTCAGAAAAATCAGGAAACATTGAAAGATTTGATAGCGGCACTGCTTCGGATTGAGCTGAAAGAGATCGTGTCGCTGGAAATCCTGAATCCAATCCTGCCGGGGCAGGATATTGACCACAAAAGCTGTATTATGGATATTCTGGTTCTTTTGAACGGAAATATCCGTGTAAATCTGGAGATGCAGGTTTTGGATGAGGGAAATTGGAATGAGCGTGGAGTGTATTATCTGGCAGAGAATCTGTTGGATCTGAAAAAGGGAGAAGATTATAAAAACCTGAAAACAACGGTACAGATTGGAATTCTTGATTTCGATTTGTGGAAATCCGGAAAGAATCCGTTTTATCAGGTATACGAGCTGTGGGACACGGAGCATGACCGTGTTTTTACAAATAAGATGAAGCTTTGTGTACTGTCTTTACGGCAGGCAGAAAAAGCGGAAGAAAGAGAGCGACAGTCGGGCTTGTACGACTGGGCAAAAGCGTTGACTGCAGAAACCTGGGAAGAACTACAGGAATTGTCAGAGAAAAATGAAAAAATAAAGGAGGCAGTGGAGACGATGATTACATTGACAGAGGACGAAAGAGTCAGAATTGAGTGTATGAGGCAGGAGAAGGCAGAGAGGGACTGGATCAACGCGATGAATTATGCTACGGAACAGGGAGAAGAGCGTGGTGAAGCTCGTGGAATAAAAATGGGAATTCAAAAAGGAATGAAACAGGAACGGGAAAATACGCTGAAGCTGGTTGCCAAAATGTCGCAGAATGGGGACACAGAGTATATCGCAAGGTTGATGGAGCCGGAAGTATTTGAGCAAATGGCGGCAAAGTACGGGATGAAAGCCTAGGAATATAAGGTGTAAAAGGAAACCTGTAACAAAAAACTGGCGGAAGAATGATGCAGCTTACGATTCTCTGAAAGAAAGCAATAAAATAAGAAGTGGAGTTGAATGAGGCAGTGATCCCATGAAAAGTGGGTATCGCTGCCTTTTTTGTAAATTATGGTTTGGTAAGTGCTTTTACTTCTTTTAAGACGATATTCTGTACTTCAGGACTGAGCTGTTCAAAGTAGGAAAGCAAAAGAATGGATTGATTGTTATGGGCAGAGGTGGGAAGAGACGGAATATCGGAATTTCCAAGCAGATAGTCTGTTGTTACATGAAAGATAGAAGCAATTTCCAAAAGGGATTTGAAGTCGGGTTCTCTGTAGCTGTTGACATATCCACTGACAGTTGACTTGGAAATGTTCAGGGCAGCAGCCAGATCACGCTGGGAAATAGACTGATCTTCCATGAGTTGTTTCAGGCGTTCTCCAAATGATGTCATGCATGATCCTCGATATGGTGTTGTAAAGTTAATATATAGTCTGGTTTCAAGATGATTGTAACAAAACAAGTACAAATATAAATGAATGGACGCAAAACGAATTGACAGTATGCGAAAAGAATAATACTATAAAGATAAGAAATTTATGAAAAATGATAAGGATTGGGGCGATGTGTGTGCTTCGTTTGGCAATTTGTGATGATAATAAGCAGTTCTTAGGAAATCTAAAAGAAATGATAGAGCAAATTCTGGAATCAGAAGTGGCAGTTTCAACACATACGAATCCGTTCTCTTTGTTGACATATATAATTGATGATGTGGCAGGAAAGCTGGATGTTGTAATACTCAATGTTCGCATAAAAGATCAAGATGGAGTGCATGTTGCCAGAACGATTTTAAATCAATTTTCACATATAAAAATTATTTTTATAACAGAGCAGCTTGAATTAGTAAAAGGTATTTTTCGAGTAACGCCGATATATTTTCTGATAAAACCTATAGAACAGGTTTATTTAAAAGATGCATTGTATAAAACAATAGCAGAAATTTCAGAAGATAAGGAAAAAGTATTGATTGTAAAAACTGGGAATAATAAAACAAAACTGCAAAGTTTTAAGATTAAAGATATTTATTATATAGAAAGCGATATGAGGCAATTACATATACATGAAAGAGCAAGCTATACGAGTATTTATATGAAAATGGATGAATTGGAAAAAGAACTCACGAACAATTTTTTGAGATGTCATCAAAGTTATGCTGTTAATATGGATAAAATATGTAAGATTGATAGAGAGGAAATTGTTTTATTTAACAATGCGCATATACCGATAAGCAGATCAAAAAGAAAAGAGGTTGAAGAAAAAACAAATCATTATTGGAGCGTTAACGATTAATACATAGTTAAAAAATGGAGGAAATGTAATGTTAACATATACGTTGATGAGCGATAAAGGAGATAGAGAGCAAAATGAAGATTTTATATCTTTAAAGGTAAATGGAAATCAGGGATTTTTTGCATTAGCTGATGGACTTGGAGGACATGGAAAAGGAGAAGTTGCATCGAATTTAGTAGTAACAGAAGCAATTAAAATATACGAGAAAGAAGGCTGTCATACAGGATTTTTAGAAGAAATATTTGAAAAAAGTCAGAACCAATTATTGGAAGAACAGAGAAGATCACATGCACTGAATGATATGAAAACAACGATGGTATTGTGTTCTGTTACAAATGATAGTATTTGTTGGGGTCATATAGGAGATTCCAGATTATATTTATTTGATAAAAAGAAAATAAAATGCAGAACCATTGATCATAGTGTTGTACAGATGCTGGTATATGCAGGAGAAATTAAAGAAAAAAACATACGATTTCATCCGGACAGAAACCGATTATTAAAAGTGATGGGAACAGAATGGGAAACGCCTGGATATGAGTTAAGTGAAATATATGATCGAAAAGAGGGACAAGCGATTTTAATCTGTACAGATGGATTTTGGGAATTCATAGATGAGAAAAATATGGAAAAAACATTAAAAAAATCTCATTCTGTAGAAGAATGGGGAGAACGCATGAGGGAAATCGTGCTACATAATGGAAGCAATAAGAATATGGATAATTACTCAGCTATTTGTATATGGCTGTAAGGAGGAACGTATGGGGATTCGAAGATGTGAAAATGGACATTATTATGATGATGAAAAGTTTTTTAGGTGTCCTTATTGCGGAATAAATATTGATTTAGAAGATGAGATAGATTCGGATCAGGATAAAACAGTAGCAATTGCTGATATCAATTATTCGGAAGACGATGATGATCGTACAATTATGGCTGAGGGAAAGGAAGAAAAAAGATATTTTGTAACAGGTTGGTTAGTATGCGTGGATGGGGCTGAAAAAGGACGAGATTATAGGCTACATATGGGGTTTAATAGAATAGGAAGAAGTTATCAAATGGATATATGTTTAGAAGATGACCTGGCTATAACAAGAGATAACCATTGCTCTGTTATTTATGATGATAAAAATGGACAGTTTCTAGTCAAACCATCAGTAGGAACTGTAACTTATTTAAATGGAAATATTTTATTATCGGCCGAGATAATAAAAACAGGAGATAGAATACGAGTAGGTCAGAGTACATTGGAATTGGTTGCATTTTGTAATGGAGAAAAGAAATGGTAAAAAGACTGGTTACAGTTATTGGAATAGCATATTTGTGGTTTGCTTTGGGATTTTCAACTTATGCTCAGGGAAATGAGATAAGTCAGATTAGTGTGAAAATGCCAGAGGTGAAAGTTTACTTAAATCAAAGCATAGAAGGGAACGAAGAAATTCGCGCTTTTTTGAGCGAAAAAGAACTTTTTTATCAAAATGTAGAAAGTGTGGAAAAAGAAGATATTGCATATTATATTCTTTTAGATTGTTCGGGATCGATACCGCGGGAAGATTTTTATGCTTATAAAGAAAGTATTACAGAATTGTCCGGAAATATAAGGGAAAATGATGCTTTATTAGTATATACCTTTGGGGATGATACAGTAAAACTTTATAATTCTAGAGAACAAAATTTAGATGAATTAAGTGCTGTATTGGAAACTATAGAAAATAGAAATCAAAATACGTTACTTTTTGACTCAATAAAAAATGTGGCAAATGAAGCGTCGAAAGAAGATTTCTGCGATAGAAAAAGCATTATACTTTTAACTGATGGAGAAGATTTTTCATTGGGTACAACAACTGGAAAAGAAGCATTGGAATATGTTCAGGAAACAGGAATACCAGTGTATGCAATTACAATGGAAAATTCAAAAAAGGAATATATAGATGCAATAGGAGAGTTTTGCAGGAAAACAGGAGGAAATGTTAGTGTTGTAGAAAATAAAAAGTATGATGAAGCGTTATTATTATTAAGTGATCAAATATTAAACTCTAGTTGCATTTATTTTAAGGCGGAAAATAATAAGATAACAAATAAAAAAGAAACGTTAACTTTGAATCTGAATAATCAAAATGAAATAATCAGAAAAGATGTATATGTGAATAAATGGATTCCGGATACAGATGCACCTTATATAAAAGACGTTAAGAAAATACAAGAGGAAACATTACTGATCACATTTTCAGAACCTGTGAAAAATGCGGATTCAGTGGCATCATGGAAAGTAACATGGAATGATGAGAATATTTCAATTAAAAGTGTCAATTATTGTGATACGGATGAAGCAATAGAATTGAATTTTGATCAGAATTTGTACACGGGTTCATATACAATTGCAGGTATTGGAATAACAGATATTTCCCAGGAGGAAAATGAATTAGATAGTTCCTATCAGTTTAATATCGAAGGAGAAGAGCAACTGGGAGAATCATTAGGTGAAAAACAGCAATATAATCTATATATTCTAGTATCTGCAGTATTTGGTGTGGGTATTATTTGTGTAATTTTTCTAGGGATCATTTTTGTCAAAAAGAAGAAAAAAGAAACTTCTAATTTGGAAAATCCAATGACGGAAGTATCGGCAGTAAAAATATCAGAGTATGATCCACGTATAAAAGTAGAGATTCAAGAATCATTGGGAAAAGATATTGCGATTTTAGTGAATTTTAATGGTAATGTTGTAAAAAAAATAAATACAAAAATTGATAAAGAGTTAATTGTTGGAAGAGATCCGAAGTGCAACTTATCTTTTGATATAAAAACATTGTCCAAGCGTCATTTCAAAATTGAATATGATGGGAAATATATGTATATTGATGATTTGGGCAGTACAAATGGAACAAAAGTGAATGGAATTTTAATAGAAAGAAGACATCGTTTAGAGAGAAAAGATGTTATATCTGCTGGAATGCTTCGATTTCAAATTGAGTGGTAAGATTTCATTTATATGATGGAAGGCGAAAATAATGAACTTGCAAGAAATTTGTCCGAATTGTTTCAGGACTACAATGGAAAATGGAATTTGTGTAAAGTGCGGTTATCAGATGATGCAGGATAATCAAGGAATATGGCTGCATTTATATACGGTTTTGCATGGACGCTATTTAGTCGGACGAGTGCTTGGAAGAGGCGGATTTGGCATTACTTATAAAGCGTATGATATTGAAACATCGAAGATCTGCGCAATTAAAGAATATCTTCCTGGTTTTTTGAATCTGGAACGTAAGGATAATAGCATTATAGTAAACAATTCAAATGATAAAATTAAATATAAGCATGGAGAAAAACGATTCGGTGAAGAAATAGAAATCTTATATCGCATAAAACGATATCCACATATCGTACAGATATTAGATGATTTTTATGAAAATAATACAAGATATTATGTTATGGAGTTTATTGAAGGCATAAATCTGAAGCAACTTGTAAAGCAAAAAAAATATATTTTTCAGATAAAAGATGCTTTAGAAATGATTGAGAAGGTCGGGACAAGCCTTCAAATGATTTATGATAATGAAAGGTTAATTCACAGAGACGTAAGTCCGGAAAATATTTTAGTTGATGCACAGATGGATTACAAAATTATTGATTTTGGAAGTGCTAAAGAAATAAAAGAGGATGGACAAGATGCTTTTTCTGTTGTGTTAAAACCTCAATTTGCACCATTGGAGCAATATTCTGATTCTATGCCACAAGGGAGTTATACAGACGTTTATGCATTGGCAGGAACTTTTTATTATATTGTTTCCGGAAAAAATTTACCGACAGCAATTGAACGTATGAATGGAACAACAAAATATATACCATTGGTACAGATGGGGGTATCTGCGAAAATTTCAGAAGCAATAGACAGAGCACTTACTATTAATTATAAAAAACGGACACAGACAATAAAACAGCTTTTGCAAGAAATATTAGTAGATTCTGATAATTATTTATCTGATGAACAGCCCAAAAGAAGTATTTCTATAAAAAAGGCAATAAAACCTGTAAAGAAAGGAAAATATCAAAAATGGTACTTGGAAATAGTGAATGGAAAAAATAAAGGGAAAAAATGGATTTTTGAAGTTGATGAAAAGAAAAAGATTATAGGAAGAGATGCTAATCGCTGTCATGTTATTATTGAATATGAAGAAATTAGTAGAAAACATTTTGAAATTACTTTTGATGAAAACAAAAAAATATTTGTAGGAAAGGATTATTCTAGAAACGGATTGTTAGTGGATCGAAATTATATTCATTCAGAACAATTTCAAATTGCACCGGGATGTTTAATTCAATTTCCGGAAACAGATTGTGTATTGATTGTGGGGATTAGCAATGATAAATAGTGAAATAGATGAATTTTTTAAAAATGGTGTAAATACAGAGGTAGTGCAGTATGACGACACTGTTGAAATTGAAAAAAAATTGATATATGCAATGAGTCAGGTGATTGGGACCAGAAATGAACAACAGGACAGAATTGCTGTTAAAGAAAAAAATAAACAGCTGCTGGCTGTTGTTTGCGATGGCATGGGTGGCTTATCAGGTGGACAAATTGCAAGTAAATATGTTGTGGAGCAGTTAATAGAAGATTTCGAAAAGGATGAGAATACAAATCCTACGGATTTTTTACTAAATGAAGCAATACAACTGGATAAAGAAATAAATGAATTAAAGGATGAAAATGGAAAATATATTGGTGCCGGTACAACACTGGTGGCAGTCATAATTAAAGATCATAAATTATACTATGTTTCAGTAGGCGATAGTAGGATTTATCTGATTCGTAAAGAAGAAATAGCGCAAATTACGGAGGATCAAAACTACAGATTAACATTAAAAAGGGAGTTGGAAAATAATACGCTCAGTCAGGAAGAGTATTTAAAGGAAATACCATATGCAGATGCCTTAATTAGCTACATTGGTATGGGTGGTCTGAAGGTTATTGAATATAATAGTGATTACCCATTAGAACTTAAGGACGGAGATAAAATTTTATTGTGTAGCGATGGATTTTATCGAAGTTTTTCTGAAAAAGAGATAATAGAAGAAGTAAATGGAATTGAAAACTTTTCTATAGAGGAAGATGTTAAAAGAATGATAGAAAAGGCAGCACAGAAAAATATTCTGCAAGGAAAAAAACAGGATAATACCAGTGGAATACTGGTTATTATGCCGGAAGATGGGAGAAAATAAGATGAAAATTCGTTGTATGAATTGTATGAAGGAATATGAAGATGAGTATGAAATTTGCCCGAATTGTGGATATATTCGGGGAACAAAACCGAAAGAGTCTTATCATTTGCGCCCGGAAACAATTTTACATGATAAATACGAAATTGGAACAGTGATAGGATTTGGTGGATTTGGTGTAATATATAAGGCTTGGGATAAAAATTTAAAAAAGATTGTAGCGATCAAAGAGTATTATCCGACCGCTTTTCTAAATAGGATTCCGGGAGAAAATTCTGTCAGGATTTATGATAAAAAAAATCTGGAGGCATTTGAAAAAGGGAAAAAAGAATTCTTGGAAGAGGCCAGAAATTTGGCGAAATTTAATAGTCATCCGAATATCGTTCATGTGTTTGATTTTTTTGAAGAAAACGGTACAGCATATTTTGTGATGGAATATTTGGATGGTTGTAGTTTAAAAGTTTTTTTACAGGCGAATCGGGAAAAAAAGAAAACTATGAGTGTTGATACAGCTCTGCAGATTACGCAAGCTGTTTTAAGTGGTTTAAAAGCGATTCATGAGAAAAAAATTATTCATCGAGATATTAAACCGGGAAATATTTTTCTGTGTAAAGATGGGACAATTAAATTAATTGATTTTGGCGCAGCACGTTTTGCATCAGAGGATACCGAAAAAACTAGAACAATTATTATTACGCCAGGCTATGCGCCGGCAGAGCAGTATCAGACAAAGAGCAAGCAGGGGGCTTATACAGATATTTATGCGGCAGGTGCGGTATTGTATGAAATGCTGACAGGAATAAAACCGGAGGAGTCAATCAATAGAAAAGTTGAGGATAATGTAGAAGAACCGCAAAAATTGAAGCCGGAGGTTCCGGCATATATCAGTAAGGCAGTTATGAAAGCGATGGCGATTCAGCCTGAAATTAGATTTCAAACAGTAGATCAGTTTGCTAAAATATTAAATTCAAAGAAAGAAGTCAGGGATGTAAAAAAGGAAATAGCATTTCTGAAAAAGAGAAAAATATTCAGAATAGCAATGTTATTCATGATTGTGATTGGAAGTGGAATTTTTTGTGGCTGGCAGTACTCACAGCGAAATACAGGAATAAAGCTGCAGCCTGCAGCAATCAGTGTATGGATACCTTATGACGAAAGTAATGGGGAGGAGGATGCGAAGCAATTACTGGATGAAATGACAAGTGAATATTTGAATAATAATGAAATGATCAGTTTAGATATTCAAACAATCAGTTCATCTGATTATGAGTATGAATTAAAAAAAGCTTTAAAAAATGGAACAGGACCGGATGTTTTTGACAGCAGTTGCCTGACTGCTGAGGATTACGATTATTTAGGTGATTTAACACCTTTATTTAAGTTGTCGGTTTTTCATCCAGAGGATTATTTCTATTTAAGTGATTATCGTACATATTTTCCTTCAGGTAAACAACTTCCGTTATCTTTTGAATTACCAGTCCAGTACACGAATATTTTAGAAGATGTAACAGGTGCAGAAGAAACTGGAAATAGTAAAACGAAATTTTTAGCAGGGGAGATAAAGGAATATTTAGGCAGTACAGATGATTATGCAGAAATCCAGCAACAGTTAGCGGGAAGATATGAAATGTCTTTTCCGGATAATACAGATGAATCTAAGGGCAGTTTTAAAAATTTATGGAGCATATCTGGGGAAATAGATACAAAGAAGCAGGATGCAGCAATTTTGCTATTGTATTATTTATTGTCAGAAACATCGGAAGATTATCTTACAGTCCAGAATACAAACCATTTACCTTTAAATAAAAATGTTATGACAGTTTTTGTAGAGGTAAATCGAGATTTTGAAGGGATAGAGAAATATATAGAACAAGTACAGATGTCGGTTATGGAATAAGATATGTTCAGGTATGACAGGGGAATTTGAGGGGAAGAAATGTGAAAAGGTGTTTACGCTGTTTTCAAAACTACGAAGAAAATAAAACTGAATGTCCCTGGTGCGGTTTTCGGGAAAGTCAGCAATTGAAAGAGCCACAGTATCTGTCTGCAGGAATTGTTCTCCAAAATCGATATGAAATCGGGGCAGTAGTTGGAGCAGGCGGCTTTGGAAATACTTATGCCGCATGGGATCGGGTGCTGGAACAGAGGGTTGCAATTAAAGAATACATGCCGGGAGAATTCTCCACACGGGCACCCGGGGAAACCCGGGTGTCCGTGTATGGAGGGGAAAAGGAAGAACAATACAAAAACGGCAGGGATAAGTTCTATGAGGAATCCCAGCGTCTGGCAAAGTTCCAGGATGTGCCCGGAATTGTCCAGATTTATAACAGTTTTGAGGAAAACGAGACGGCATACCTGGTTATGGAATTTCTGGAGGGAGAAACCTTAGGCGAACGATTGAAACGGGACAAGCGGATACCGGAACAGGAAGCAGTTGGGATTATTCTGCCTGTTTTGCAGGCATTGACAGAGGTACACCGTGTCGGAATCCTGCATCGTGATATTGCGCCGAATAACATCTTCCTGACAAAGGATGGAGACGTAAAGCTGCTTGATTTTGGCGCGTCCCGAAGTGTGACGGGAACGCACAGCAAGAGTTTGACAGTTCTATATAAAGAAGGATATACGCCGGAGGAACAGTATCGAAGCCGTGGAGACCAGGGAACGTGGACGGATGTATACGAGGTGGCGGCGACCCTGTATAAAATGCTGACCGGAACAGTGCCTCCGGGAGCCTTGGAACGGAGAAGAAAAGATACGTTAAAGCTTCCGTCCAAGATGGGAATCAAAGTGACAAAGCGGACGGAGCAGGCACTGCTGAATGCGCTGAATGTAGAAGTACGTTACCGGACAAAAACTACGGATGTATTTATGCAGGAATTGATGGGGACGGAAAAGACAAAAGCGCATTTCGTCAGGACAGAGGAAAAGAAACAGGGAAGCATTCCGCTGTGGATAAAGGGATTGGTTGGAACACTGCTGTGTGGAATGGGAGTGTATTTGGTGCTGCTGTTTACAGGTGTGGTCAACGGAGCGGGAACAGGATTTTCCCATTTCGGAATACCGGAAGGAAGTACCAGGGTGCCGAATCTTGTGAATACGGAGATTGAAGAAGCGCAGAAGAAAGCGGAGGAGTCAAATCTAAAGTTCCTGATTACAGATAAACAGTTTTCGACAACGATTCCGGAGAACCGGATTTTAAGCCAGGAGTTAGTTGCCGGAAGTCTTACGGAGAAAGAAAACAGCATCCGGGTAGTTGTGAGTGCAGGTTTAAACAGCATGACAGCGGAAGAAATCCAAAAAGAGGGAATTGAGCTGGTACAGATCCCGGATTTGCAGTATCAGGATATGAACGAGGCGGTAGGGATGCTGCAGGATGCGGGACTGGATGTAAAACTGGAATATGTGACGACGGGGATTGTAGAAGGAGGAAAAGTAACAGCACAGAGCGTGGCAGCCGGGGAACAGTTGGTAAAAGGAGAAAGTATTACGCTGAGTGTGGAAGATTTTGTTGTGGATTGGACGGGTGCAGATGCAATAGCAGGGGCTATTAGGAAGGAACTTGAAAAAGGCAGTGGGTATATTTATGCGAGTGAATTGCAAAAGATACAGTCTTTAACTGTAAATTTATCGGAAAATTCGAAAACGGATTTGACTGTATTAACTAACTGTATGGAATTATCTTCGTTATATGTTAAAGGACGTGGCAGTTGGAGTCATCGTATTGAGAATGGATTTGAAGCTGTAGAAGTAAACAACTATCAAATTGAAGTGAGTGGAATTAGTAGTCTTAAAAGAATAAAAAAACTTAGCACATTACATATAGTAGGAGCGTATTTTGACAGTTCTGAGCTTGGTGAATTGACACAAGTAAGATCGCTGGATATATCGCAAAATAAAATATCGGATATATCCGCTTTGGAGAATTTAGATAATCTAGAACAGTTATATATTGATGTAACAGAAGTAATGGATATTTCGTAAACGTCAAATCCTGCGCCTTGGCTAATTAGTTTTTTTATGCCACACTCTAAATGACACGAAAAAACTATTAGTTTTTTAGAGGAGGCTAAAGC
>ERZ773187.86-NODE-86-length-92530-cov-12.300059_pt1 | contig 92530 bp, 85 predicted proteins | sample MGYA00511242_ERZ773187 | MGnify/ENA primary metagenome ERZ773187 (study PRJEB29015, sample SAMEA2737744) | human gut metagenome | biome: human gut; feature: human-associated habitat; material: faeces | place: China | collected 2012 ...
ACGCCTTACCCGGCCTACGGTTCGGATACCTTGCCGGTCGGGTAAGCAAAGCGCCGCCTGCGCATGGGGTTCTGCAACCGGATGACCTCGAAATCCACCCGGACCGGATGTTTGTGCTGGCCGATGCGGCGTGACGGATGCCGGGTGGCGGCTTACGCCTTACCCGGCCTACGGTTCGGATACCTTGCCGGTCGGGTAAGCAAAGCGCCACCTGCGCATGGGAGTTCGGATACCTTGTAGACCGGGTAAGCGCAGCGCCATCTGCGCATGGGAGTTCGGATACCTTGTAGGCCGGGTAAGCGCAGCGCCACCCGGCGCCCACTCAGCGCTGCGCGTTCAGCTCAGCAATATCCTTCGGCGTCGTCCGGCAACAGCCGCCAATCAGCTTCGCCCCTGCGGCCAGCCATCGAGGTAAATATCCCGCCAGCGTTTCACACGCTTCGCCGTGGTGATGCCAGGTTTTGCTCACCGGGTCATAATGCTCGCCGGAGTTGGGGTAGACCACCAGCGGCAGCGCCGTCAGGCTATGCAGATGCTCCAGCGCCGCGGTGGTCTCTTCCAGCGCAATACAGTTAATGCCCAGCGCCACAATCTGCGGGTAGTTTGCCAGTATGGAAATCACTTCCCGCAGCGGCGTCCCGTCGCTGAGATGCTGCGCATCACGCAGGGTAAACGAGAACCACGCCCGCGCACGAGGATAGGTACTCAACAGCTCAGCCAGCGCCTTAATCTCGGCAAAGCCGGGCATGGTTTCACAGGCCAGCAGATCGGCCCCGGCGTCGAGCAGCGCTTCCACCCGCGGACGGTGGAACGCCTGAAACTCTTCGTGGCTACGGACATAATCGCCACGATACTCCGAACCGTCCGCCAGGAACGCGCCGTACGGCCCGACTGAACCGGCAACCAGCAGCGTGCCCGCCTGCGGGTTCTCCGCCAGATACGCTTCCCGTGCCTTGCGCGCCAGTTCAACGCTTTTACCGATCAGCGCCTTCGACTGCGCTTCATCCAGCCCGCGGGCGGCAAACCCCGCCGGAGTAGCCTGATAGCTGGCGGTAATCGCCACCTGCGCACCGGCGCGAAAGTAATCCAGATGGACTTCGCGGATAAGTTCCGGGTTGTCGACCAGCACTTTCGCCGACCACAGGCTGTCGGCAAGATTGCAGCCGCGCGCTTCCAGCTCCGTCGCCATCGCGCCGTCCAGCAAAATAAAGGGCTGTGCGTCCAGGATGGCGGTTAACGGATTATTCTGCGACATGTTGAGGCTCCTGGGTCAATGCCCGTGAACGAGTCAGGTAGTACGCACCATAACACAGGGCGACGAACGGAATCCCGCACCACAGCGCAATTCTCTGGCTGGGGTCAAAGGCGAGACCAATGCAGGCCACCAGACACAAAATAAAGCCCAGCACCGGCACCAGCGGGTACCACGGGGCGCGATAGTGTAGTTCGCTCAGCGCTTTCCCCTGCTGGAGGTGGCGGCGGCGGAACATAAAGTGCGATGCGCAGATGCTTAGCCAGACCGCCACCACCGCAAAGCCAGAGATAGCCGACAGCGCAACAAAGACCGTATCCGGCGCCACCACGCTGGAAAACAGCGCCAGTACGCCGCCCAGCATACTGACCGACAGGGCGATCAGCGGCACGCCGTTCTTGTTGACTTTGGCAAAACAGGCCGGCAGCGTCTTTTCATTCGCCAGCGACCACAGCATCCGCCCGGAAGCATACAGCCCGGAGTTGGCCGCCGAGAGAATGGCCGTGAGGATCACAAAGTTAAAAATGTCCGCCGCATAGGGGATACCCACCTTCTCGAACACCAGCACAAACGGGCTTTTTTCCACCCCCGCCTGCTGCATCGGGATCAGCGCCGCCAGCACAAAAACGGTGCCGATAAAAAAGATAATCAGCCGCGCGATAGTCGTGCGGATAGCGACCGGGATGACCTGATGCGGGTTTTGCGTCTCGCCGGCGGCAATCCCTATAAGCTCAGTACCGGAGAAGGCGAAATTCACTGCCACCATGGTCATCAGAATCGGCAATCCACCGTGGGGGAACCAGCCTTCGGCGGTGATGTTGTGCAGACCCGGCGCCGGTGAACCATCCTGCATAGGAATAAAGCCAAAAATGGCGGCGCCGCCAAGAATAATAAAGGCAATGATGGTGACGACTTTCACCAGCGAAAACCAGAATTCACCTTCGGCGAAGAAGCGTGTGGAGATGACGTTAAGGCCAAAGATCAGCGCGCAAAACAGGACGCACCAGATCCACACCGGCACCTGCGGAAACCAGTACTGCATGCAAAACCCGGCAGCGGTGAAACTTGAGCCCAGCGCCACCGTCCAGGTCAGCCAGTAGAGCCACGCCACGGTATAACCGGTCGCCGGACCGAGATAGCGTGCGGCATAGACGTGAAAAGCACCGGTTTCCGGCATCGCCACCGACAGCTCGCCCAGACACTGCATCACCAGCCAGACCACCAGCGCGCCGATCAGATAGGCCAGCAGCGTACCCGCCGCGCCGGTCGTGGAGATGATATACCCGGTATTAAAGAATAACCCTGTGCCAATGACGCCACCCAGCGACAGCATAATCAGATGACGCGTCTTCATGGTGCGCTTTAACTGCCCACCTTCTTGTTGTGTTGTTTGCATATTACCTTCTAAACGTATGGACATCTAAACATCCAAAGAGGGTCTGTTATACCCTGACGATGGCTAAAATGCAAAGCGTGCTGCACCATCCCGTCGCGCGATTGCCCCGTCTTTTGCCCCATTTTTGTTCATCTTGTGCCGCCGGGTGAAGCGCAGACGCCAGCCCTGTTCTGGCATCCTCTTTGCAGCGTCCTGCTCATCTTCATCTGGCGAGGCAGCGAATATGACAGGGCACACCACGACATTAAAAAGAACGCTCGGCAGTTTCCGTTTATGGGGGATCGCCGTCGGGCTGGTCATCTCAGGCGAATATTTTGGCTGGAGCTACGGCTGGTCGCAGGCCGGGACCTTGGGTTTTATGATTGTGGCGCTGGCGATTGCCGCCATGTACTGCGCCTTTATCTTTAGCTTTACCGAGCTGACCACCGCCATTCCGCACGCGGGCGGCCCCTTCGCTTACGCCTACCGCGCATTCGGCCCGACCGGCGGTTTTATTGCCGGTTTCGCCACCCTGATTGAGTTTGTCTTTGCCCCGCCGGCGATTGCCATGGCGATCGGCGCCTATCTTAACGTCCAGTTCCCGGCGCTGGACCCTAAATGGGTCGCCTGCGGCGCCTACGTGGTCTTTATGACCCTCAATATTCTCGGCGTCGGTATTGCCGCCACCTTTGAGCTGATCGTCACCCTGCTGGCGATTTTCGAACTGCTGGTGTTTATGGGCGTGGTGGCGCCGGGCTTCTCATGGAGCCACTTTACCGCCAACGGCTGGGCAGGCGCAGAGAGTTTCAGCGGCCTGGCGCTGCCGGGAATGTTTGCCGCGATTCCCTTTGCTATCTGGTTCTTTCTGGCCATTGAAGGCGCATCGATGGCGGCCGAAGAGGCAAAAGATCCGCAGCGTACCATCCCACGCGCGCTGGGCGGCGGGATCCTGACCCTCACCGTGCTGGCCCTTGGCGTGATGGTGTTTGCCGGCGGCGTTGGCGACTGGCGCACCCTGGCCAACATCAACGACCCGCTGCCGCAGGCGATGAAAATGGTGGTCGGCACCAGCAGCGGCTGGCTGCATATGCTGGTGTGGCTGGGTCTGTTCGGTCTGGTGGCTTCGTTTCACGGCATCATCATGGGCTATTCCCGGCAGATCTACTCGCTGGCGCGGGCGGGCTATCTCCCTGCCGGTCTTGCCACTCTCAACCGTCGAGCCCGCACGCCGCATCTGGCAATCCTCGCCGGCGGCGTGGTTGGCGTGGCCGCGATTTTCTCCGACTCGCTGATTACCATCAGCGGGATGCCTCTGACCGCCTGTATCGTCACCATGTCGGTATTTGGCGCTATTGTTATGTATATCACCTCGATGGCGGCGCTGTTTAAGCTGCGCCGCAGCGAGCCAAATTTGATTCGTCCGTTCCGCGCGCCGCTCTACCCGTGGGCACCGGCGTTCGCCCTGGCGATGGCGGTACTCTGTCTGGTGGCGATGGTCTGGTATAACCCGCTGCTGGCGCTGATTTTCGCGGCGATGATGCTGGGAGGCTATCTGTGGTTTCGCAAAACCGCGTCCTCCCGCGAGCGTGCGCCGGCGGATCCACAGCTGCGCATTGTCTCCTGAGGAGGCGGCATGTATAAAACAACGCTATCGGGCCAGGTCTGGCGCTTTGATAGTCTGAAGACGTTAATGGCGAAGGCCTCTCCGGCGCGCTCCGGCGATGCGCTGGCGGGCGTGATCGCCGAAAGCGCCGAAGAGCGAATGGCGGCAAAAATCGCGCTGGCGGAGGTCTCGCTGACCGAGATTCTGGCCAATCCCCCGATCCCATATGAACAGGATGAGGTCACCCGGCTGATTATCGACACCCACGATAGCAGTGGATTCGCCGCTATTCGCCACCTGACGGTCGGGGATTTTCGCGACTGGTTGCTGGATGACGCGACCGATACCGCCACCCTGCAACGGGTCGCGCGGGCGATAACGCCGGAAATGGCGGCGGCAGTCAGCAAACTGATGCGCAATCAGGATCTGATCCTCGCCGCCAGCAAGTGCCAGGTCATTACCCGTTTTCGCAATACGATCGGGCTGCCGGGTCATCTTAGCGTCCGCCTGCAGCCCAATCACCCGACGGATGACATGAAGGGCATCGCCGCCAGCATGCTTGACGGCCTGCTGTACGGCGCGGGCGATGCGGTGATCGGCATTAACCCGGCAAGCGACAGCCTGCCGGTGCTGGCGCAGCTCAACCAGATGCTCGACGATATTATTCAGCGCTTCGCCATCCCCACTCAGTCCTGCATTCTGACCCACGTCACCAACACCCTGCAGCTGATTGAGCGCGGCGCGCCGGTCGATCTGGTGTTCCAGTCGGTGGCGGGAACCGAGGCGGCCAACAGCGGTTTTGGTATTAATCTGGCCTTACTGCAGGAGGCGCGTGAGGCGGCGCTAAGCCTGAATCGCGGCACCCTCGGCAACAACGTGATGTATTTCGAAACCGGCCAGGGAAGCGCCCTCTCCGCCAATGCGCATCACGGCGTCGATCAGCAGACCTGCGAAGCGCGCGCCTATGCCGTTGCCCGCCATTTTGATCCGCTGCTGGTCAATACGGTGGTCGGTTTTATCGGCCCGGAATATCTCTACGACGGTAAGCAGATCATCCGCGCCGGTCTGGAGGATCACTTCTGCGGCAAGCTGATGGGGCTGCCGATCGGCTGCGACGTCTGCTATACCAACCACGCCGAAGCGGATCAGGATGATATGGATACTCTGCTGACCCTGCTGTGTACCGCCGGGCTGACGTTCTTAATCGGTGTGCCGGGCGCGGACGATATTATGCTCAACTATCAGAGCACCTCCTTTCACGATGCGCTGTACGCTCGTCGCTTACTCGGCCTGAAACACGCCCCGGAGTTTGCCGCCTGGCTGACGAAAATGCGCATTATCGACCCGGATGGCACCCTGCGTCTGACCGATGCCCGCCATCCGCTGCTGTCCGTCCTGCCGCAAGGAGAACCGGTATGAATCCCCCCGACGCCTGGAACCCGCTGCGTGAATTTACCGATGCGCGCATTGCGCTGGGGCGCAGCGGCGCCAGCCTGCCCACGCGCGAAGTGCTCAATTTTGGTCTGGCTCATGCCAGAGCCCGGGACGCTATTCACCGGCCGTTTGACAGCGAACAGCTGGCACCGGGGCTGGCGGAAATGGGGCTCTCCTCGCTCACGGTACGCAGCGCCGCCGGCGATCGGCATATTTACCTTAACCGTCCGGATCTCGGGCGCCGACTGGATGAGGCCAGCCGCGCCGATCTCGCCGCCAGCGGCGTGCGCCCGGCGGATCTGCTGCTGGTAATTGGCGACGGGCTCTCCTCGTATGCCGTGCATCGTCAGGCTCTGCCGCTGATCCGCGCGCTGCTGCCCTATCTACACACGCTGGGCATAAGCCTTGCGCCGGTCGTGCTTGCTCATCAGTCCCGGGTGGCGCTGGGGGATGATATTGGCGAAACGCTGAAGGCCAGGGCGGTGGCGATATTAATCGGCGAGCGGCCGGGGCTCTCTTCGCCGGATAGCCTTGGCGTCTATCTCACCTGGCAACCGCATCGTCAACGGCTGGAGTCGGAGCGTAACTGTATTTCGAATATTCGCCCGGAGGGGCTGAGCTATGATGCCGCCGCCTTTAAGCTGGCGTGGCTGCTGGAGCAGGCTTTTTTACGTCGTTTGACCGGCGTGCGTCTTAAGGATGAGAGCGATAACCCGGCGCTGCATGGCAAGGTAAGGCCGCTGGGGATGGCACAGATTTAAAGCCGCTGGAGGCTGCGGCATGGCATCCCGCTCGCCGCAACCTCCAGCAGCCTCGCGCTACACAAAGCACACCTCGTTCCAGTAGGCTTCACGCGTCCAGCGTCGCTCAGTATGTCTTATCATGACGGAACCACCGTGTTTCAACATTGCCGATATCCACGCCGTAAAGGCTGGCGACCGGCAATATTGCCTCCATCATTCGTTGGGTATCCTGCTGCCCGGCTTCACCGTTAGATAAAAAAGCCAGCCAGCGCGTTAATCGTTGCCATAGAGCTACTTTCATTTTTCCTCCGTCGGGAAGCGATTTGCCTGACCGTATTTCAACCACAGATGACCCGAGCCTGGAAATATCAATTCCGGGTTTTCAATCCCGGAAGACGCATATCGTCCCGCCGGTCACATCGGCAAATACCCATGCGCTCTCTAAGTTCTTTTTTGCTATAGATAAGAACTTTTTCTTCTTTGCCGGAGACGGTCGGTTTGTGGGAGCGTGATAAGCACAAAACAAAAACAGGGATTCAGGGGAAATAATCATGCGCATTGCAAAAACGAAAATCGCGCTGGCGCTGGGTGTTCTGGCGCTGACCGCACAGGTTCAGGCAGACCAGCTGGCGGATATTAAAGCCGCCGGCGTGGTGAAAGTCGCCACCTTCGACGCCAACCCGCCGTTTGGCTCGGTCGACCCCAAAACTCACCAGCTGGTGGGCTATGACGTCGATTTCGCCCAGGCGTTGGCAAAATCGCTTGGGGTAAAACTGGAGCTGGTCGCCACCAACCCGGCCAACCGGATCCCGCTGCTGCAATCCGGGAAGGCCGACCTGATCGTCGCCGACATTACCATCACGCCGGAACGTGCGCAGGTCATTGATTTTTCGACCCCGTATTTTGTTACCGGCCAGCAGTTCCTCGTGCCGGTCAAATCTGCCGATCGGCTCGACAGCTATAGCAAAGCACGGATCGGCGCGGTTAAAGGCACCACCGGCGAACAGGCGCTGCATCAGCGTTTCCCGCAGTCTCGCGTGCTCTCCTATGACGATATTCCGCTGGCGCTGACCGCCCTGCGTAACGGCAACGTCCAGGCCATCACCCAGGACAGCACCATTCTCGCTGGCCTGCTGGCAGAGGCGCCGGACAAAGCTAACTTTAAAATCATCCCCGATTTGCTGAGCAAAGAGGAGATCGGCGTTGGCGTCAAGAAAGGCGAACCGGCGCTGCTGAAAGCGGTCAACGACGAGCTGGTCAATCTGGAAAAATCGGGCCAGGCCGCCAAAATCTATGATGTCTGGTTTGGCCCTGCCACCAAAACTCCACAGCCGCGTGCGTTTACCATAGAAGCTAAATAATATGTTATCGGGTCTGTTTTCACGCTCCGCGGCTTCGTCCGCGGATTTTTCGCATTTGCAGCGCGCCAGTATTGAATTTCGCCAGGCGGCAAAACGCTACGGCGACCATCAGGTACTCAACGGCATCAATCTGCAGGTAGAACCCGGGGAAGTAGTCGCGATCCTCGGGCCATCAGGATCGGGAAAATCAACGTTGATCCGTCTGATCAATCAGCTCGAATCCCTCAGCGGAGGCGAGATTCTGATCGACGGAAAACCCACTCGCCACCTCACCGACAGCGCGCTGCGTCAGCTACGCAGCCGCGTGGGCTTTGTTTTCCAGCAGTTCAACCTCTATGCCCATCTGACGGCGCAGGAAAATATCACCCTGGCGCTGGAGCGCGTGCACGGCTGGGAAAAAGCCGCCGCGCGCGAACGCGCGCTGGCGCTGCTGCAACAGGTCGGGCTGGAGGATAAAGCCCGCCAGATGCCGGCCCAGCTCTCCGGCGGCCAGCAGCAGCGCGTGGCCATTGCCCGCGCCCTCGCCTCGTCGCCGCAAATTATTCTTTTCGATGAGCCCACCTCGGCGCTCGATCCGGAAATGATCGGCGAAGTGTTGCTGGTCATGAAGAAGCTGGCGCACAGCGGCATTACCATGGTGGTCGTGACGCATGAGATGCAGTTTGCTCGCGAAATTGCCGACCGGGTGGTGTTTATCGACGGCGGCGATATTCTCGAAGTGGCGCCGCCGGCGGACTTTTTCGCCCGGCCACAGCACGCCCGCACGCGGCGTTTTCTGCAAAAGGTGCTCAATCCGCTGCACCAGGAGAGTCTCGAGTGAACCCGGTTCTCGACTGGCACGGCGTGCTGAGCGGGCAGCCGCTGCAGTGGATCATCTCCGGCTTTCTGACCACCGTGTGGGTCAGCCTCGCCGGGATGATCCTGGCTACCGTCCTGGCGGTACTGCTGCTGGCGCTGCGCTTAGGCGGCGGCCGCGCCGGACGCGGCCTGGTAGCCTGCTGGGTCTCGCTGTTTCGCAATACGCCGCTGCTGGTACAGCTGCTGTTCTGGTATTTCGCTGCCTGGAACCTGCTGCCGCTGACGGCGCGGGATTTCATCAATGCCGACCACGCCTGGTCCATTCTGCCGGGTAACGTCTGGTGGCTGACCCCGGAGTTTCTCTGCTCGATGTGGGGGCTGGGAGTATTCACCTCGGCATTTCTGGTGGAAGAGATCGCCTCCGGGCTGCGTGCCGTCAGTCACGGTCAGCGGGAAGCCGCTCTTGCGCAAGGTTTTACACCGTGGGGCGAACTGCGTCATATTCTGCTGCCGCAGGGACTGGCGAACGCCTGGCAACCGATTATCGGCCAGTATCTGAACCTGATGAAGCTCTCGTCGCTGGCCAGCGGCATCGGCTTTGCCGAACTGACCTATCAGGTGCGGCAAATCGAAAGCTATAACGCCCATGCGCTGGAGGCCTTCGCCGTCGGCACGGCGCTGTATCTGGTGCTTGGGGTGGTGATGGGGATGGCGCTGGCGCGTCTGGGTCCGGGCGCCACGCAGCACAGGAGCGCACAGCATGAACGCTAATCTGGCGGTCATCGCCGATAACCTCGATTACCTGCTGTGGGGACGGCTGGCGGACGGCATTCCCGGCGGCGTGGCGCTGACGCTGATGATGGCGATCGGCGCCGCGGCGCTGGCGCTTCCTCTCGGCATTCTGCTGGCAGGCGCCGCCTGGCGCTATGGCGGGCTGGTGCGCCGACTACTGTTCCTGTGGGCCGAGCTGATTCGCGGCATTCCGCTTATTTTCGTCATTTTTTGGCTCTGGTATCTGCTGCCGATGCTGACCGGGAGCGACCTGCCGGGGGCGGTAACGGTCACCCTGGCGCTGGCGTGGTTTACCGCCGCCTCGGTGATGCATTCGGTGCTGGCGGGGCTGCAGTCATTGTCCGCCGGACAGTTTGAAGCGGCACGAACCCAGGGATTTTCTGCCGGACAAGCGCTGCGTTTAATCCTGCTGCCGCAGGCGCTGCGCAATGTTCAGCCTTCACTGGTGGGGATTTTTATCAACCTGCTGAAAGACACGTCGCTGGCGTTTATTGTTAACGTGCCGGAACTCACCACCGTTGCCGGCCAGGTCAATAACCGGGTGCAGATCTACCCGCTGGCGATTTTTGTCTTCACCGGTGCGGTCTATTACCTGCTGTGCTGCGGCCTGAGCCTGCTGGCTAACCGTCGTTATATCCGGCGCAACGGCGACAGGCGTTACGCCCGCGGATAAGACACGGCGGCGCATTCGTGCGCCGCCGGTCTGGCTTCTCTCCCGGGCAGATAGCGCAACATCGCTCGCGCAATAACCGCACCGTTCACTGTTTTTTCGTCTTACCGTCATATAACGATCACATAAAACGCCATTAATAGTGCCCAGTTTAATGATGAATCTGGACGCTCTTATGAATAGTTCTCTTGCCGCGGTAACCGACACCGATTATCCGCATTTTGGTCAGCCGAATACCGCCCGGCAGCGGAAAGTCTTAAGCGTGCGCAACCTGAATAAGTCTTACAGCGCGCAGCAACCCGTACTCGATAACATCAGTTTTGATCTGCATGCCGGCGAACTGGTGGGCGTGATCGGCCGCTCTGGTGCCGGTAAGTCGACCCTGCTGCATGTGCTGAACGGCACCCACAGCGCCACCGGCGGTGAAATCCTCAGCTACCCGGAAGTGGGCATGCCGCACGATGTGGCGAAGCTAAAAGGCCGCGCGCTGAACGCCTGGCGCAGCGAGTGCGGCATGATTTTCCAGGACTTCTGCCTGGTGCCGCGTCTTGACGTGTTAACCAACGTGCTGCTGGGTCGGCTGAGCCAGACTTCAACGCTGAAATCCCTGTTTAAAATCTTCCCTGATGCCGACCGGGCGCGGGCCATCTCCCTGCTCGAATGGATGAACATGCTGCCGCATGCGCTGCAGCGGGCGGAAAACCTCTCCGGCGGGCAGATGCAGCGCGTGGCGATTTGTCGCGCGCTAATGCAGAACCCCGGTATTTTGCTGGCCGATGAGCCGGTTGCCTCTCTCGATCCGAAAAACACACAGCGCATCATGAACGTACTGCGCGAAATCAGCGAACAGGGCATCAGCGTGATGGTGAACCTGCACTCGGTGGAACTGGTGAAAGAGTATTGCACGCGGGTTATTGGCGTAGCGAAGGGCAACATTATTTTTGACGACCATCCCTTACTGCTGACTCAGGATATTCTGCATCAGCTGTACGGGGATGAAATTAGCCAATTGCATTAATTTCCACTCACACGGACAAGATAATGAAACAATACATCACTGGTGCAGTTCGTATATCCGCCGCGGTCGCGGGAATGATGATGGCATGGCAGGCAGGTGCTGCGGAGCAGCCGAAAGAGTTAAACCTGGGGATCCTGGGGGGCCAGAACGCCACCCAGCAAATTGGTGATAACCAGTGTGTAAAACAGTTTCTCGACAAAGAGCTGAACGTCGATACCAAATTACGCAACTCCTCTGACTATTCCGGCGTTATTCAGGGTCTGCTGGGCGGTAAAGTCGACGTGGTGCTCAGTATGTCGCCTTCCTCTTACGCCTCGGTTTATATCAATAACCCGAAAGCGGTGGATATTGTCGGTATCGCCGTGGATGATAAAGATCAGTCCCGCGGCTACCACTCGGTGGTCGTTGTCAAAGCCGACAGCCCGTATAAATCGTTAGACGATCTGAAAGGCAAAGCCTTCGGCTTCGCCGATCCGGACTCCACTTCCGGCTATTTGATCCCGAACCATGCCTTCAAACAGAAATTCGGCGGTACTTCGGATAACAAATACAACAACTTCTTCTCCAGCGTAACCTTCTCCGGCGGCCACGAGCAGGACATCCTGGGCGTGCTGAACGGCCAGTTCGCGGGTGCGGTCACCTGGACGTCGATGGTCGGCGACTACAACAGCGGCTATAGCGTCGGTGCCTTCAACCGCCTGATTCGTATGGATCACCCGGATCTGATGAAGCAGATCCGTATCATCTGGCAATCGCCGCTGATCCCCAACGGACCGATCCTGGTCAGCAACGCGCTGCCGGCTGACTTTAAAGCCAAAGTCATCAGCGCGATCAAAAAGCTGGATACCGAGGACCACGCCTGCTTTGTGAAAGCCATGGGCGGTACTCAGCATATCGGCCCGGGTAGCGTGGCTGACTTCCAGCAGATTATCGATATGAAACGCGAGCTGGTAAGCGCCCGTTAATCCCGCCCCAACGCCGCCTCCGCGTAGGCCCGCGTGAGGCGGCGGCATACTGAAGACCCATCGACGTATGAATATACCGAATACCGAATTTGAACGTTATTACCAGCAGGTACGCGCGCGACAAAAGCGCGATACCTTTAGCTGGTCGCTGCTCCTGCTGGTGCTTTATTTCGCCGCCGGCAGCGCCGCTGAATTTAATCTCTTCACCATCTGGCGCTCGCTGCCGAATTTTCTCGATTACATGTTTGAGACGCTGCCGACGCTGCACGTCAGCGCTCTGTTCGCCGATGTCCACACCAAAGGCTCGCTGGCCTACTGGGGCTATCGTCTGCCGATTCAGCTACCGCTGATCTGGGAAACATTACAGCTGGCGCTGGCTTCCACTCTGATTGCGGTGGTCATTGCCACTCTGCTGGCGTTCCTCGCCGCCAATAACGCCTGGTCACCGCCGCCGCTGCGTTTTGCTATCCGCGTTGTGGTGGCATTTTTACGCACCATGCCGGAGCTGGCGTGGGCGGTGATTTTCGTGATGGCCTTCGGCATCGGCGCCATTCCCGGATTTCTGGCCCTGATGCTGCACACCATCGGCAGCCTGACCAAGCTGTTTTACGAAGCGGTGGAAAGCGCACAGGACAAACCGGTACGCGGCCTGATGGCCTGCGGGGCTTCACCGATCCAGCGCATTCGCTTCGCGCTGTGGCCGCAGGTCAAACCGATTTTTCTCTCCTACGGCTTTATGCGTCTGGAGATTAACTTTCGCTCGTCAACCATTCTTGGGCTGGTGGGCGCCGGCGGGATCGGTCAGGAGCTGATGACCAACATCAAGCTGGATCGTTACGATCAGGTCAGCATCACGCTGCTGCTGATCATCATCGTGGTGTCGCTGCTGGATATGCTGTCCGGCCGCCTGCGGCAGTGGGTTCTTGAGGGCAAAAAATGAGTCAATGGCAAAGCCAACCGGATGTCGCCGCCAGCCGTCGGCAGCATCGTCAACTGTATCAAGCCCAGGGGCGCTATTTGCGTTTCGTCGCTCTGCTGACGCTGGCAAGCTTACTTTACTACGTCTGGTTTTTTACCCAGTTTGGCATCAGCGGCGAGCAGCTCACCACCGGTCTGCAGCAAATTAGCCGCTATCTGCTGCGGATGTTTGTCTGGCACGACTTTTTCAACTGGCCGTTTGCCTACTACTTCACGCAAATCGGCATCACTCTGGCGATTGTCTTCGTCGGGACCCTGACCGCAACGGTGATTGCGCTGCTGCTCTCTTTCCTCGCGGCACGTAACATTATGCGCGGGTTGATTCCCGGATTTATCGCCCTGCTGATGCGCCGCCTGTTTGACGTGCTGCGCGGTATTGATATGGCTATCTGGGGGCTGATTTTTGTCCGCGCCGTGGGCCTTGGGCCGCTGGCCGGGGTGCTGGCAATTATTATGCAGGATACCGGACTGCTCGGGCGGCTGTATGCGGAAGGACATGAGGCGGTTGACCGCTCACCGGGGCGCGGACTAACCGCCGTGGGCGCAAACGGCTTGCAGAAGCATCGCTTTGGCATTTTTACCCAGTCTTTCCCGACATTTCTGGCGCTGAGCCTGTATCAGATTGAGTCGAATACCCGCTCCGCCGCGGTGTTAGGCTTCGTCGGCGCCGGCGGTATCGGCCTGATTTATGCGGAAAACATGCGGCTGTGGAACTGGGACGTGGTGATGTTTATCACCCTGCTGCTGGTCGTCGTGGTCATGGCGATGGACACGCTCTCGGCGTGGCTACGCCGCCGCTATATTGGCGGCAACGTGGTGCCCTTGTTCAAAGCGGAGTAACCTGCCTCCCCGGCTACCGGGGCAGCAGAGCCGGCAGGGATGATGCCGGGGGCCCGGTAAAAATCGGGCTCAAAGGCTCCACGCCAGCACCGGCCAGTTGTAGCTGGCATTCACCGCCGTCAGCTGCGGACACGGGTTAACCAGTCGGACATGGTCTGCATGCAGACACAGCGGCAGGTCATTGATCGAATCGGTATAGAAGGTCACCTCGCCGCTCTCGTGCGGCCAGGTTTTCTGCCATGCCGCCAGCCGCACCACTTTTCCCTGCTGGTAGCTTGGCGTACCGGCAATCACTCCGCTATAGCCGCCGTCGGCCATCTCCACGTCGATACCTAACGCCTGCTCAATCCCCAACGCCGAGGCCACCGCCTGCACCAACAGGCTAACCGAGGCCGAAATCACCAGCATCTGTTCGCCCTGCGCACGCAGGGTTTGCAGCAGATCCCACGCCTGCGGATAGACGCGCGGCATAATATCCTGCTGCACGCAGCGAGCCACCAGCGCATCGACCTCCGCCTTCGGCACGCCAATGAGCGGCGCCTGGATTAAGGCGACGTAGTCGGCGATATTCATTTCACCGCGATCGTAATCGTCCATCAGCATCGCCTCCCGCGCCAGATACGCCGGATCGCTCACCCACCCTTCCCGCACCAGGAACCGGCTCCATACCGTGCTGCTGTCGCCCTTAATCAAGGTATTATCCAGATCGAAAATCGTCAGATTTTTGGACATTGTTCATTTTCCCTAATCAGCAAAATTGGCTCGCCAGAGCATGCTTAACGAAGATGACAGGAGAATGACTCGCCTGCGCACCGGACAAAGGGTAGCAAAAAGAGAGGAAAAACGGGTCAGATTAGCGGATCGGTGGCGATATGCCGCGAACCATGACGACATAAATGTCGCCCAACGACTATCCCTGAAGGCTCATCACCAGCAGTACCGCTATCAGCAACAGCGGGTAAATCCGCGCGTGCCAGCGATCCGGCAGACGTGTCAGCCAACGGGCGGCTAAACGCAGTCCCAGCCAGCTGCCGGCGACCAGCAATGCCGCGGCCGACAGCCAGATATGCCCCAAAAATCCTGCCGGCAGCCCTGTGGGCGATACGCCGGTCATCGCCACCCACGTGGCGGTAGCGCTCGCCGACAGCGGCAGCGTCAGCACATTGGCCGTTGCCGCCGCTTCCGGCATCGTCGCGCCACGACGACGCATCAACGGAACGGTCATGACGCTGCCACCGACGCCAAGAAACGACGCAATCAGGCCAATTACGCCTCCCGTCGTCAGCTCGCGCACGGCAACCGGCGCAGAACGTCGGACGCCAGGGGCCATAAAACCCGGACGAAAATAGCAGTCGAGAATGGTCACCAGCAGATAGCTGACGAACAGCCAGCGAATCCACCGCCCGTTCGCCGAGAGCGCCAGCAACGCCCCGGCGATCCCCCCGAGGGCAATGCCCACGAACATCATCCGCAGAGGACGCCAGCACAGCGTTCCACTGCGAAGATGACGCCAGGTTGCCAGCAGCGCCGCGCAGAGCATCACCAGCGCAGAGGTGGCCACCGCAATATGCATCGCCTGCCCGCCGACATCGCTCTGCGCGCCCCACGCCGCGGTCACCAGAAGAGAGATCAGCGGCACGGTGACAAAACCGCCGCCAAAACCAAACAGCCAGGTCGTGACGCCACACGCTACACCGCAGATAAAAAGCCAGCACATCATTCGATTCTCCTCCATTCAGAGTCATCACGATATAGAATAACGACATGGCTGACTTACGATTAAAAGCCATCATCTTACGATTTTCAGCCAGAAGGATGCGTCATGCGCAATATTGCGGTGAACGATGTCGATGACCTCCCGCGCCGGGTGCTGGCGCTGGGTAGCGATTACCCGGCCAATACGCAGCTGGCGCGCCACAGCCATCGCCGGGCGCAGTTTCTCTATGCCATGAACGGGATGATGAAGGTGGAAACGGATGACGGGCAGTGGCTGGTTCCGCCCTACAGCGGCGTGTGGATCCCGGCTACCCGCCCGCACCGGGTGCTGATGCCGGGAGTCAGCACCCACAGCCTGTACATCGAACCGGATGCGGCGCCGCGTGCCGGAGAACGCTGCGAGGTGCTGCAGGTCTCTCCCCTGTTGCATCAGCTGCTGCTGAGCGCCTGCCAGCTACCGCTGCTTTACCACGAAGACGGACACGATGGCGCGTTAATCGAACTGGTTTTGCATGAGTTGAAGGCCGCCACTCCGCTGCCGATGTTTACCCCCCTGCCGCAGAGCGCGCCGCTGGTTGCGCTGTGCAGCGACTTTCTGCGCCAGCCGGATATTCACAGCACCCCGGAACAGTGGGCCGCCAGGCTGAATAAAAGCGCCCGGACTTTTCATCGCCTGTTTCGCCAGCAGACCGGCATGGCATTTCGCGACTGGCGCCAGCAGGCCTGCCTGATGTACGCCCTGACGGCGCTGCGAGAAGGCAGAACGATCACCGACGTGGCGCTCAGCCTGGGATATGAACACCCGGCGGCCTTTACCAGCATGTTTCGTAAAACGATTGGCCAGGCGCCCACCGCGTTTGTCCGCCAGATGAACGGCGGCCCGGTCTGACGCCGCCGCCCTTTCCAGTCGGCGTTACCGCACCGCGCTCTGCAGCCAGTCCAGCAGGCTCGCCACGGAGAGATCCGCCGGGGCCCGCGCCGTCGGTTGACCCGATTTCACCATCAGCAGCGCAGGTAAACCACGAACCCCCAGCGCTGTCGCCAGTTCCTGATGGCGATCGGCATCCAGATAGCGTGTCTCCAGCGCCGCCAGGTGGCTTGCGAGGTTCGCATGACCCAGCAGCTGCCACAGCTTACGGCAGTGGACGCAGCGTTCGGCGCCGACGAACAACAGCAGCGCAGACGCACTATGCAGCTCGCTTTCCGCGCTCAGCGGTGTGAACCGGCTCTCCGCGACGCGGAACAGTTTCGGGCTGCGACGCAGGGTATCGTTATCGGTCGCCACACACAGCGCATCGGCGCTTTTACTGTAGGGCTGCACGCCGGCGACGCGCACCACGCTCTGCGCCGGACCTGCCGCCGCTGCACCGGGCTGGCGTAAAGTCCGCACGTCAACCGCCGCAATCGGGACTTCGGACGGTTGCGCCAGCTGCGGGATCCAGGCATACGGAATACGGTAGGCGCGGTAAACCATATTGTTATTCAACGTCTTGCCCCAGAATGGCGAAATATATTCCCAGACAATTTCATGGTCGCGGGTCACTTCAAAAATGCGGCCGTTGGAACCTTCGTTGATGAGGGTATTGCCGTTTTCCAGGCGCTGCATATTGCTGATATACGGGCTATAGAACCGATACGAGTCGGTTGGCTGCGGGAGATCCGCCTCATACGGCGAGTAGCGCCATTCGATATCGAGCGTCACCGGGTTGATCTCAAGGATCCGCGAATAGTCGCGCCAGGCATTTTTCACCCCGTCCGCCGACGCCGGATTGGGGGCGCCGTACCCGGCCCAGCCGCCGTTATCGAAGATCAGAATATTGCCCGCCCCCGGTAGTCCCTGGGGGATCATATGCGCATGGTGCTGGCCGATAATCCAGCCGATGTGCTTCAGCTCCGGTTTGCTGTAGTCCGGGCCGAGCTGCCAGACGATCTTGCCGCTCTGTTTATCGATAATGGCGATAATGTTGGATTCGCGCGCGTCCCAGATAATGTTGTCAGGATGGAAACGCGCGTCGCCGGCGTCATACCATTTGTTCGGTCCCAGCGCCGACATGGAGTTGATGTGCATCCAGTCCCCCATCCCGCCGCCGCTGGCGCGCATATTGGGGTTATTACGCAGCGCCGCACGCGCCGCGTCGTCAAAACCCAGCTCGTGGAAATGATCGCTGCAGCGCCATTCCCACACCACATTGCCCTGCCAGTCGACCTCAATGATGGTGTCATCGAGCAGCAGCTTGTCGGAAATCTCTTCATTCACCAGGTTGGTGTGGGCCAGAATCAAGGTGTTGCCGCCGTCAACCTGCGGCTCCAGCCCCGGAGCGTAATAGCCCACCGGATTCCCGGCGCGCTGATAATCATGGTGCGCGCGCGCCATCCAGCGCGGTGTCTGACCCGGGTCGCTCACCTGCTCATAGCGGTCAAATTTCCAGGTGATATTGCCTTCCCAGTCCACCTGAATCAGGTCGAGCATATCCTGCATACCGTAGCGGGGATCGCGTTCGCCGCTGTGGCCCAGAATCGTCCCGCCGGGCAGGATCTTATTCGGAAAGCCGTGCAGCTCGGGCCATTCACGGACCACGTTGCCATTCATATCGACCAGAATCGCCCCGCGTTCGGTGGCCTGAAAAACGGTATAGCCGCTCCATGCGCGCTGCGGATCGTAAAGCGTGGCGCCGGTCGGGTAGACGGAAGGATGTCCCATATTGTCACTCCTTAAATAGTCAAATCAGGCACAAGTAATCAAGTTACGAATCTGGCGGCAGGCGGCGGAGAACGACTCATCATCGCGCTGTCGCGGATGCGGTAGCGCCAGCGTCACCACCTCACGAATCCGACCCGGACGGGGAGAGAGCACCACGACCCGGTCGGCCAGCGCCACCGCCTCTTCCACATCGTGGGTCACCAGTAGCGTGGTGGTCCCCGCGCTGCGATGAATATGCAGCAGCTCCTGCTGCAGGGTATGGCGCGTCAGGGCATCCAGCGCGCCGAAGGGCTCATCAAGCATCAGAATTTGCGGACTGGCGATCAGCCCGCGGGCAATCGCCACCCGCTGGGCCATCCCGCCGGAAAGCCGGGATGGCAGCGCATGGGCGAACTCCTGCAGCTGTACGCGCTCCAGCATCGCCAGCGCGCGCTGGCGCTTCACCCCACGACTCAGCTTTTCATCCGCGAGGCCCAGCATCACGTTGTCGATCACCGTCAGCCACGGAAACAGCCGTGGCTCCTGAAAGACGATACCGCGCTCTTTGCCCACGCCGCGTACCGGCTCGCCGTTGATGCGGATCTCCCCCTGCGTCACCGGCTCAAGGCCAATCAACATCCGTAGCAGCGTAGATTTGCCGCAGCCGCTGCTGCCAACCAGCACCACCAGTTCGCCGGCGGCGATATCGAGGCTGAAGTTCTGGAGTGCCGTCACCTGTTGCCAGGATTTACGCACGTGGCGAAAAGAGACCAGGGTCGAGGCGGTCATAGTTGCTCCTGTTGGCGCCAGCGGGTGGCGCGAGATTCCAGTAAACGTCCGGCTTTATCCAGCGCCGCGCCGGTGATACCAATCAGCACCATGCCGCAGAGAATGGTCGGCATATCCAGCAGCTGCTGGGCGTTGATCATCAGACTGCCGATACCGGTCCCGGAGGACATGAAATATTCCGCGCCGATGTTGCCCAGCCATGCATAAATCAACGCCAGGCGCAGACCGGCAAATATGCCCGGCGCCGCCCCCGGTAAAATCAGCGCCCGCAGACGGGTCAGCGGGGCAAAGCGCAGCACCTTTGCCACTTCATCAAGCTGCGGATCGCGCTGGCTGACGGCCTGCAAAGTGCTGAAAAACATCGGGAAGAAAGAAGCCAGGGCGATAAACACGATTTTTCCGCCGTTATCGTTGCCGACCCACGCGGTCAGCAGCGGCAGCCAGGCAAAGAGCGCGATATGGCGCAGGACATTCAGCGTCGGGGTCAATATCTGCCCGGCGCGCGGGCGCAGGGCCAGCAGCAATCCGCACAGCAGCCCAATCGCGATCCCCAGCGCGCCGCCGGCAAAGGCCCGTCCCAGACTGGCCAGCATCGCAACAGGCAGTTCCCCGCTGACCGCTCCGGCCATAAAGCGCTGCGCCACCGCCAGCGGCGAAGAGAATAATGTGCTGTCGATCCAGCCGCGATGGCTGGCCAGCTGCCACAGCACCAGCAGGATCAGCGGCAGCTGGAATGCATGCCAGCTGGCCCGCGGCTTCCAGGCCAGCCGTCCGGTAGCGGCCTGCGGCCAGAAGACCAGCCGGGCATAGATCCGGTTGGCCGCCCACTCCATCAACAACCCGCTCAGCCCCACCACCGCGATGGTGACGAAGACAATATCCAGCTGAAACAGCTGGCGGCCCCAGACCATCAGGTAGCCGATCCCTTCCGACGAGGCCAGCAGCTCGACAACAATCAACGACACCCAGGCCTGGGATAGCGCCAGCCGCAGGCCGGTAAACCAGCCCGGCAGGCTCGCGGGAATCACCAGCCAACGCAGCCTCTGCCAGCGGGAAAAATTCATCACCTGCGCCGCTTCCCCCAGCGCTGGCGAGACGCTGGTCACCGCCAGTTGCGTGTGGATAGTCATCGGGACGAGAGTGGTTTTGACGATAACCGCCAGCTTCAGGCCGTTATCGATGCCAAACAGCACCATAAACAGCGGGATCCAGCCGAGGGTGGGGATCTGCGCCAGGGCATAAAATAGCGGTTCTACCCGCTGAGCCGCGGCCGGTACGAGACCAAACAATGCCCCCAGGAGGGTACCCGCCGCCACCCCCAGCAGCAGCCCGACGGCCAGGTGCTGGAGGCTAAACCCCCATTGCGCCAGCAAATCACCGCTGAGGAGCGACAGCGCGGTATCGGCGACGACCGCCGGGGCGGGCAGGATCTGCTCCGGCATCCAGCGCTCTACGGCGGTGATGTGCCACAGCAGCACGATCAGCGCCGGCAGCAGCAAGGGCCAGCCGTTTAGCCTGATAGCAGGCCAGGAGAGCCTGCGTCTTTTCAAGATCATCTGCGACATAGCGGTCCGTTTTGAGTGAAATCATCACCCTATAAAACCGTCCTCGCCGTCTGGCGTCATTGCGTTTGGTGAATAATCCCGATGCAACAAATGCATCTCAGCCTGGCGGACAGGCGGGCTCTGATTTAGCTTATTTTTGCCTTTGCTCTGCGAATAAAAGCATTTAACAGGACGCGGTGAGCCTCTTTAGGGTGAGAAAAAACTCAGGGAGTCACCACCAATGATGAAAGCTATTTTTACCCATACGGCGCTGGCGCTGGTTGCCGTAGTTACGCTGATTGCCAGCGCGCAGGCCGAGAGCCTGCGCACCATTCGCATTGGCGTGCCGGATCAAAGCGCCGGCAGCAAACCGTTTATTGAAGGGCCGGTCGGGATGGCCTTTATCCGTCATCAGCTGGAGACGGTGTTTAAACCGCAGGGTGTGGAGGTGCAGTGGCAATTCTTCAAGGGCGCCGGCCCGGCGGTGAATGAAGCGCTGGCCAACCGGCAGCTCGATTTTGTCTATCTCGGCGATCTGGCGGCGATTATCGGCAAAGCCAACGGTCTGCCAACCCGCCTGCTGCTGGGCAGCCGCGGGTCGGAATCCTACCTCGCGGCCACCAGAGCATCGGGAATTAAACAGCTGGCAGACCTGAAAGGGAAACGCGTGGCGGTCTATCGCGGTACCGCAGACCAGCTGGCCTTCGATCGCGCCTTGCAAACCGTCGGGCTTAGCGAACGCAATATGCAGGTCATTAATCTCGACTGGAGCGCCGGGAAAGCCGCGTTGGCCGCCGGTCGCGTGGATGCGGTGTGGGGCGGCGTCTCGCTGCTGGCGCTGCGCGGCGATAAGATTGAGGTGGTGGTAAAAAGCGGTGATTCGGGCCGGCAAAATACGACCCAGGCGGCTTTTCTCGGAACTCAGGACTTTATTCAGGCCTGGCCGCAGGCCACCCAGCAAATTATTGACGTGCTGGTGAAAAACGCGGCGGAAATCAGCAACCCGGCGAATCGCGAGGCCTGGTCGGCAGAGATGGCGCAGCAGAGCCAAATTCCACAGGCGCTGTTCCTTGAGGATCTGCAGCCGCAGGATCTCAACTTCAGCACTTCGCCGCGCATCGACCCCTTCCTGGCCGACAGCTTCAGCAGCAGCGTCGAGCAGGCCAAAACGGGTCGCCTCATTCGCAACGCCTTTGCGGTAACGCAGTGGGCAGACGGGCAGTTTGTCGAACAGGCGCTAAAGACCCTGCAGCTGGAAAACCACTGGCCGCAGTATGATAGCCAGGGCCAGGCGGCGAACGCCGGCTAAGCCTCCTCTTCCTGCGCCAGCAGCTGGATCTGATGCTGGCGGTCGGTATGCAGGATAATATCGATAAACCTGGCGACCAGCGGCGAAAGCGCGGCATGAACCGGGGAGATCACCGCGAAGCGGGTCTGCATCAGCCGCCACTCTTCCGGAAGGTTGCTGAGCTCCAGCTTCACCAGGCGATGGCTGTGCTGACACAGGGCGAAGCCGTCTTCGCTGGCAAAGCTTATCGCCTGAGTGTGCGCTAGCGTCGACAGCAAGGCGTAGACGTGATCGCATTGAATCGCCGGGGTGAAATCCTGCCGCTGGCTGAGAGTCGCCAGCACTTTTCGCACCCCAGGAGGCAGGTACGGCGCGGCGAAGGGATAGCGCAGCATCTCCTCAATGGCTACCGGGCCGATCTGAGCCAGGGGATGGTCGGCATGACAGATGAAAAAACAGCGCTGCGGGCTGAGCGGCTGTACCCGCAGCTGCGGATCCAGCTCCGCATGCCAGCTGTCGGCCACCACAAAGGGAAACTGCTGGGTCGTCAGCGCGTGATGCAGGGCAAACCAGTTATCGACCTGAAAGCGCACCCTCGCCTGAGGGAGACGGCGATGAAACTCTCCGATGGCCGCCGGGATCAGGCGCGCCGCGGGCGCCGGGCCACAACCGAACGCCACTTCGCCATTTTCACTATCGTCCGTTTCCCCCAGCAGGCTGCTCAATTCAATATTTAACTCCTGGAAACGGCGGGCGTAGGGCAGCAGCTTTTGCCCGTGTCGCGTCAGCGTCGGCAGCTTATTCTGCCGGTCGAATAAAGGATGGCCGACGCTCTGCTCCAGCGACTGAATACTGCGGCTGAAGGCCGATTGCGACAGGCATACCGCCTCGGCGGCGCGGTGAAAACTACCGTATTCAACCAACGCGACAAAATTGCGCAGCTGGCGAAAATCGAGATGCATAAGCTTGCCTCACAGGGACCTGGAGCGGACAAAGTACTGGACACCGCCCCCAGCGTGCAATGGCCGGATGATGAGGATCTTTCACCTTCGGCAAAGAGAAAAGAGTCATTAACATCAGATGCGTCTTATAGGCGATCGCGAAATAGTGTTTCATGGTGAAATAATTTATTAACAAGCGACACCACAGCTTTTTCTCTTATATTTAACTGGAGCAATGAAAAACGTGAAGTAACAAGTTTACTCTACGTAAGGTTTCGTAAATTTTTCAGCGAACCATTCTGACAATATAGCGGATACGCTATAAATACCCACGGCCCATTCCCCTCACGAAAAATAACGATATGACGCCTAAACTTGCTCACGCTTTATTATTGGTGCCTTTTTTGATTCTGGCAGGATGCTCATCTTCATCTAAACATCCGCCAAAAACCGCCGCCAAACACCAATATGCCCCGATCGATAGCGGATCTGACGATCTGATTCCGGTGGTTGCCGCCCTTCACGATCAAATGCACACCTGGCACGGCACCCCCTATGAATGGGGCGGTACCGAGCAAAGCGGCGTCGACTGTTCCGGCTTCGTCTGGCGAACGCTCAAGGACCGCTTCAATTTGCCCATGGATCGCGTAACAACGGGCGATCTCCTGCATATGGGCGTCCGCGTCAGCAAGCAGCAGCTCCGTCCGGGGGATCTGGTGTTCTTCCGCATTCGTGGCGGGATGCACGTCGGTTTCTATGACACCGAGCACAACTTCCTGCACGCCTCCAGCAGCCAGGGCGTTATGCGCTCCTCGCTGGACAACCCTTACTGGAACTCGGTCTTCTACCAGGCGCGTCGCCTGCCGAAAGAGTATAACGCGCAGATCACCATGAATAGCGACCATCAGCACCTGGCTAAAAATCATTAACCCATTTCAATAAAAAAACCGCAGCAATAACGCTGTAATGCCGATCGTTTAAGGGTCGACAGACCGATTTGGCAGAGGTGTAAGAATCGGTCATCTCACCGAGATGACCGATTCTTATGCGGCGCTGTCAGGTTTTCAACATATCTGCAGGAGTTTCTGGCTCGTGTGTTCTGTGGAATATTCCGTTCACGTGAGGTTCCGCACGCTGCTTTTTCCTGCGCTGCAGGTGAACGGCCCCCTGCGGCATGTCCTGTTATTCCATGCTAACCATTCCGCCGCTGAAAAACCTTCTGCAAGGATATCGCAACGTGACGGCCACGGGAGGACAGCGCGGGGGTTAAGGCGCCTCAGGAAAACGGGCGAGAACGCAGGTGCGCATCGAGAACTGGCCGCCAGATGAAGCCGGAGTGGAGCATACCGCGCAGCGGCCGTTTTCAGCGCAATGCCGTTCCCCACAGCGGGTATGAGAAAAGGGGCGGATTCACCGTGAACGGAACATGCCACCGTTCTGGCAACAACAAACGTTCGCACAAACCACCGTTTACCGGCTCGCCCTGGCCTGCGATAAAGCAAAAAAAATGCTGGTCACCTTTAAGTGACCAGCATTACAGCAATAACGCTGCGGTTTTTTGTTCCGCCAGCTAACCGCCTCGGGAGTCTCCTTCGGCGGTCGCGGATTAGAACTGGTAAGTCATACCCAGTGCGACGATGTCGTCATTGTTGATAGCGAGTTTATTATCGCTGTTCAGCTGGTTGATTTTATAATCAACGAAGGCGTTCATGTTTTTGTTGAAGTAATAAGTCAGACCCACGTCAATATAGTTCACCAGGTCCTCGTTACCAACGCCTTCAATATCTTTGCCTTTTGACAGCACATAGCCCAGAGACGGACGCAGACCGAAGTCGAACTGGTACTGAGCAACGGCTTCAAAGTTCTGCGTTTTATTGGCAAAACCACCGCTGATTGGCGTCATTTTGCGGGTTTCAGAATACATAGTGGCCAGGTAAATATTGTTGGCGTCATATTTCAGACCGGTCGCCCAGGCTTCCGCTTTTTTACCCGCGCCGCGCGCCAGCAGGTTCTGGTCATTGGTACGGTCAGAGCTGGTATAGGCCGCGCTGATGGCAAAATCGCTGCCGCCGAAGTCATAGCTTAACGAGGTCCCGAAGCCGTCGCCGTTCTGTTTTTTCGCTTCGCGGCCTTCGTTTTTACCCTGATATTGCAGAGTCATATCCAGGCCATCCACCACGCCGAAGAAATCGGTATTGCGGTAGGTTGCCAGACCGCTGGCACGCTTGGTCATGAAGTTGTCGGTCTGAGCGGAAGAGTCACCGCCGAATTCCGGGAACATATCGGTCCAGGCTTCAACGTCATACAGGGCGCCGAGGTTACGACCGTAATCGAAAGAACCGTAGTTTTTCAATTTCAGGCCGGCAAACGCCAGACGGGTTTTCTGGGTGGAGTCGCTTTCCGTTTTGTTGCCGGAGAATTCAGATTCCCAACGACCGTAGCCGGTCAGCTGGTCATTAATCTGCGTCTCGCCTTTGATACCGAAACGGACATAGGTCTGGTCGCCATCTTTACTGTCATAGTCGCTGATGTAGTGCATCGCTTTGACTTTGCCGTAGACGTCCAGTTTGTTGCCGTCTTTATTATAAACTTCTGCTGCCTGTGTAGCTGAAGAAGCGACAAGACCCATCATCATTAATGCCAGTGAGCTCTTTTTCATTATTCAGTCCTGGTGATTTATTTATACGCGCTAATCAATTCCGGGCGAAGGCCCCGTGAAAAACAGGAGGTTTTTTAACGCTCCGATATTAAAAATTTATGACAATGTGGAACTTTTTATAAAAAAGAGTGTTTAGATGTTTCCGTCATAAATTTGTCATCGTGTTACTCCACAATGCCCGATCTCGCGCAATAAAGTGGCTCGTCCAATACGCCAGGTGTTGGCAAGCGGCCTGAGTCCTGTTACAACATCAGCTCGATATCGATATTCCTTTTGAACGGCAGAGAATCATGAGTGATAGCCAGACGCTGGTGGTAAAACTGGGCACCAGTGTTTTAACGGGCGGATCCCGTCGCCTGAACCGCGCCCATATCGTCGAATTAGTGCGTCAGTGCGCACAGCTGCACGCGATGGGCCACCGTATTGTCATTGTGACCTCCGGGGCGATTGCCGCCGGGCGTGAGCACCTCGGCTACCCGGAACTGCCCGCGACCATTGCGTCGAAACAGCTTCTGGCTGCGGTAGGACAGAGTCGTCTGATCCAGCTGTGGGAACAGCTGTTTTCTATTTATGGTATTCACGTTGGCCAGATGCTGCTGACCCGTGCGGATATGGAAGATCGCGAGCGCTTCCTCAATGCCCGCGATACCCTGCGCGCGCTGCTCGATAACAACATCGTGCCGGTCATTAACGAAAATGACGCCGTGGCGACCGCCGAGATTAAAGTCGGCGATAACGACAATCTCTCCGCGCTGGCGGCAATCCTTGCCGGCGCCGATAAGCTGCTGCTGCTGACCGACCAGCCGGGTCTGTTCACCGCCGACCCGCGCAATAACCCGCAGGCGGAACTGATCAAAGATGTCTACGGCATTGATGACGCCCTGCGCGCCATCGCCGGCGATAGCGTTTCCGGCCTCGGCACCGGCGGTATGGGAACCAAGCTGCAGGCCGCCGATGTCGCCTGCCGTGCAGGTATCGACACCATTATTGCCGCCGGCAACCGTCCTGGGGTGATTGCCGATGTGATGGAGAGCGTGTCGGTCGGTACCCGCTTCCACGCGCAGGAATCGCCGCTGGAGAACCGCAAACGCTGGATCTTCGGAGCCCCGCCGGCGGGTGAAATTAGCGTTGATGCCGGCGCCACCCAGGCGATTCTGGAACGCGGCAGCTCCCTGCTGCCAAAAGGCATCAAAACCGTCACGGGTAACTTTTCCCGCGGTGAAGTTATCCGCATCCGCAATAGCGAAGGTCGCGATATTGCCCACGGCGTCAGCCGCTATAACAGCGACGCGCTGCGCCTGATTGCCGGCCAGCACTCGCAGCAGATTGATGCCATTCTGGGCTACGAATACGGCCCGGTTGCCGTGCATCGTGACGATATGATTATCCGTTAAGGAGCTTAAAATGCTGGAACAAATGGGCATTGCTGCCAAGGCGGCCTCGTACAAACTCGCGCAACTCTCCAGCCGTGAAAAAAATCAGGTGCTGGAAAAGATCGCCGATTATCTCGAAGCGCAGAGTGAAGAGATTCTGCGTGCGAACGCCGAAGACCTGACGGAAGCGCGCGCCAATGGCTTAAGCGACGCGCTGCTCGACCGCCTGGCGCTTAACCCGGCGCGTTTAAGCGGCATTGCGAACGATGTTCGCCAGGTGTGCAACCTGGCCGATCCGGTCGGCCAGGTGATCGACGGCGGTCTGCTTGACAGCGGTCTGCGCATCGAACGCCGCCGCGTGCCGCTGGGCGTGGTGGGGGTGATTTATGAAGCCCGTCCTAACGTCACCGTCGATGTGGCTTCCCTGTGCCTGAAAACCGGCAATGCCGCGATTCTGCGCGGTGGGAAAGAGACCTGGCGCACCAATGCCGCCACGGTGAAAGTGATTCAGCGGGCGCTGGAGGAGTGCGGGCTGCCGGCCGCGACGGTCCAGGCGATTGAGAACCCGGATCGCGCGCTGGTTAGCGAGATGCTGAAGATGGATAAGTACATCGATATGCTGATCCCACGCGGTGGTGCCGGTCTGCACAAGTTGTGCCGCGAGCAGTCCACGATTCCGGTGATCACCGGCGGGATTGGCGTGTGTCATATTTATATTGATGATTCGGCCGACATAGCTGAAGCGCTGAAGATTATCGTCAATGCCAAGGTTCAGCGCCCAAGCGCCTGTAACTCGGTAGAAACCTTGTTGGTCAATCAGCATATCGCCGACCGTTTCCTGCCAGCGCTGAGTAAACAGATGGCGGAAAGCGGCGTGACGCTGCATGCTGACGCCACCACCCTGCCGGTATTGCAAAACGGCCCGGCAAACGTCGAGCCGGTGAAGGCGGAGCAGTACAACGATGAGTATCTGTCGCTGGATCTGAATGTCAAAGTGGTCGCCGGCCTCGACGAGGCCATCGCCCATATCCGCGAGCACGGTACCCAGCACTCTGACGCCATCCTGACCCGCACGCTGAGCAATGCCAACCGCTTTATCAACGAAGTGGATTCCTCTGCGGTATACATTAACGCCTCTACCCGCTTTACCGACGGCGGCCAGTTTGGCCTCGGCGCAGAAGTGGCGGTCAGCACCCAGAAGCTGCACGCGCGCGGCCCGATGGGCCTGGAAGCGTTAACGACCTACAAGTGGATTGGTTTCGGCGACGATACGATTCGTGCTTAAGTCAAATCGGCAACGGCAGTGAAATGGGGGCGATTGCCCCCATTTTTATTTACTGGTTAATATCCAGGCTATCACAGGCAGAAGAGCCATTATTATCAATAATCAAGGTAATATCTTTGTTGTGGAAATCACGCATATCGAAAACCACGCTCTCCGCTGTGGCAATATGCTTTTCTACACGATGCGTCGCATCTTTGATAATCACTTTCACCCCGTCAGTTTTCCCGCAGTTTTTATTGACTGACGTAATACGTAAGGTGTCATATTCCCCGACGAACATCCTGACAACAGTCGGCGTTGTCGCACCAGGGTGGGCGTAGATTCGGCCTTCACGATACATACTAAACTGACCCCAGGTGTCGCCCTTCTCTATCGCCGCGCTGAGATAACTCTCCGTAAGATTGTTTTCATACTCCGCTTTCCATGAGGGGTAGGAACGGGAAAATTCATCAATCATGCTTCGGTATTCATTGATTGTATACGGCCTGATTTTTTCATAGACGTATGCCTGAACACCGCCGCTGAGTATAAATGGCTGACTCACTCTTTTATAAGCGGCACCAATGCCCTTACCTTCCAGGATAAGATTATTTGGCAGATATATAACCTGTTGTCCATGAATCCCAAGGTGCGTTTGAGCAGGGTCGGTCACAATAGCATAACGAGAACTAAAGGCTTCAGTCGCCAGTTTATCACGCAAATCTACCTGCGAGACATTGGCGATATGGCTGACAAATGATGCCGGTGATATGGCTGAAAACAGATCATTATTAAGTGAACCGCTGGATGCAAAAACAGCCACCTTATCATCTGGTTCAACACGCGCACTCATAAAGGCAATCAGCTCATGATAATGGTCAAAGTTTTCTAATCTGAGAGGATACTCTTTGCCTGGCAGATAGCGGCTAACTAATTCCGGTTTACCGAATGGTTTTGAATACGTGCTAATAAAGACTGCAACCGTAAATAATGAGAATGCGATCGTAAGCGCTATCGCCAGCCCCTTACTTAACCTATCAAAGAATAGTTTCAAAGCCGAAAGCACGAGTATTGCCAACCAAAAACAGAATGGCATTCCATGCTGCATCCCTGGCGTCTGTGTTCGGGTAAATATAATATAGGTGATGATAAAATTAGCTAAGGCAAAAGCACAAAGAATTTTAAGCCGAAAACTGGTTCCAAAAGCAATATATAATCCACCCACTAAAATTAATGGCACCAAATATAAACCAGCATAATTCAGGGTTATAAAGAACGTTGCTTGCTCTGTTGCTTTGTATGCGGAATAAATATCAGAATAGTTGGTCGTCAGTATTCTCTCCGCCAGTTCAAACTGAAAAACAAAGACTAAGAAAATAACTACCAGCCCAGAAATAGTAAAGAAAATAAAGTATTTTAATATTCTTTCCTTACTAAACCTAGCCGTTTCACCAAACAAAAAAGTATTTAAGAAAGGTAACGTTACAAACAATGAAACTACGCTATAGGCATACCACCGCCGGAATGCAAATGGCAACCATAGTAATACTCCCATTGCGATTGCAAGTAATACAAAGCGGAACCCTCGATAATTTAATATATTAACTTTAAACAGAATCAAGCAGCACAGCGATAATGGAATCATTCCTATAATATCAGGATAGCCGCGCAATGTTGGCGTGATAAAAGGAATAAAACTTGCCAGAAAAACAAAGATATACGGCTGGTATTTTTTGTCCACACCTGCAGCAGTCGCAAACAAGCGCATTGCAATATAAGCAAATGGCAACAGATAAAGAATATACACACCCAATATATAAGCTTCCCGGTTTCCTATCGGCAGATAGTTAAACGGGATCAGTGCAATGACTGGCAAAGGATTATAATCAGCTGAATAGACTGAAGATTTTATACTAGCAAGCCATTGACTAAATGAGCCTTGCAGTAAGTCAGTATACTCATTCCATACCACCCAGTAAAATCTGGAATCCCATGTATAAGCCTGATTTTCACTTGCCACAAAGGAATAACAAAGTACTGATAGTATGGCGATGAATGCCACATACAATATTCCTCTGCTTATTTTTTCGTTATTCATCATCAACCTTCTGCTGCGTTGTTTTTTCGATAAAATATTTAGGCCGAGCTTTAGCCTCCATATATATCTTACCTACATACTCACCAATGATGCCTAACGATAGCATCTGTACCCCGCCGAGGAAGAAAATAGCGATCATGACTGAAGCCCACCCTTCAACGGTATTTCCTGAGAATTTCTCAAACAGCGCATAAATTGCTGCAAACACCGAAAGAATACTGATCGCAAACCCTGAGATTGCGATAATCCTTAATGGGGTAATGGTCAGAGAAGTGATGCCTTCAATTGCCAGGGCAAGCATTTTTTTTAATGGATACTTCGACTCACCGGCCAGACGTACTGTTCTCGAATAGGCGACCTGGGTGGAACGGTAACCAATCAGTGGTACTAATCCACGTAAATATAAATTTTGCTCTTTAAAGCTCAGCAGCGCCTTTTTTGCGCGATCGCTCAACAATCGAAAATCGGCATGCTGTGGAACCTGCTGAACGCCCATCCACTTCATACAACTATAAAAGAGACCCGCGGTTTTTCTTTTAAATGGCGAGTCAGATGCCCGATCATTACGTACACCATATACAATCTCATTACCATTGAGGTACTCTTTAACCATTAACGCAATAACAGATGTATCATCCTGAAGATCTGCATCAATGCTCACGGTAATATCCGATTCGGCGGCCTCAAGACCCGCAACCAGGGCTACCTGATGACCACGATTTCTTGAAAGCTTAACTCCTTTAACCGTTGAGTAATCCATCGATGCTTGAGCAATCAACTGCCACGTTGAGTCACGGCTGCCATCATCAACGAATAAAATATAGCTATCAGCGGAAATCAGTGTTGCTGTGACTAATTCCGCCAGAACCGCTTGTAATTCAGATAAGCAGTGACTGAATACTTCTTCCTCGTTGTAACATGGCACAACAATAGCCAACTTTGGTTGTTTCATTATTTCATCACCCAGAGTTTATTAATTAAAAAACCAGCAATTGTATAAACAATCATGCCACATAACTGAGATATATAAGTCAAATCAGGGAATATTAATAAAAATATTTTAACTGTTATAATATTTGCTACCCAGCATATTGCACAAGATGCCAAAAACTTTATAAACCGTTTGCCGCTCAGCGCTTTTGAAAACGTAAATAACGAATTAACGACAAAACTAAACAGAATACCTACCACATACCCCATGGCATTTGATAGATATATCCCAACCCCGGCAGACATTAATAAAAATATCACCACCGCAGTTATTGCTGTGTTCAATAACCCCACCATTACATATTTCAACGCGGGATTAGAAAGTATTTTTTTCACTGCATCACCCTATTATTAACCACCACTGATTTTATCATTCAGGGGAAAGCTGACAACTACTAAGGTTAGCCAGTGGCCTTTAGTTGCATACAGTTAGCATTTTTACAGCTCTGGTAGGCTGTAGTAATGGCGTTTTGAAACGTGTCGCTAAAGAGCAGCTCGCGCCCATCCCCTGAGCAATTCAGGTCAATGATCGTCGTAGAAGTGGACAATTTGATGCGTAATACCGTGCAGATGCTGGAAAAATAGCCATTCGATACAAGAGGGCATTGACGCCCCCTCCACTTAGTTTTAACCTTTTACCCCGTGATTCACGTTCGTGGACGCGTCCTCTTCAGGGCCGATATAGCTCAGTTGGTAGAGCAGCGCATTCGTAATGCGAAGGTCGTAGGTTCGACTCCTATTATCGGCACCATTTCAAACTCTTCCCAAGTCTACCGAAATCAACTAAAAGCCCGTATACTGCGGTTTCTGGCTCGTATCTTATCTCCTGTTATCAACTGGACTCAACCGAAATCAAGTTGCAGTTGGGGGCATAAGTGGGGGCATTCTATGTTCGGTCCAGGGAGATGCCCCCAATGAAGCTAAATGCACGACAGGTAGACGCTGCTAAACCCAGAGAGAAAGCCTACAAACTGGCAGATGGTGCTGGTTTGTATCTTGAGGTTGTGCCCTCTGGTTCTCGATACTGGCGAATGAAATATCGCTTCAATGGAAAAGAGAAGCGTATGGCTTTTGGTGTTTATCCAGCAGTGTCTCTCGCACAAGCGAGGGCGCTACGTGATGAAGCCAAGAAAAAACTGGCCGAGGGTATCGATCCATCGTTTGCCAAGAAAGAAGAAAAGCTGGTTCGAAATGTGCAGCTCAATAATACGTTTCAGGCTGTGGCACTTGAATGGCATGGAACGAAGGTGAGCAGATGGTCAGAAGGTTATGCCTCGGACATTATCGAAGCCTTTAATAAAGATATTTTTCCCTATATCGGCCAACAACCGGTGAATGAAATCAAACCGCTGGTTCTGCTTAATGTGCTGCGTCGAATGGAAAGCCGTGGCGCGACAGAGAAGGCTAAGAAGGTTCGCCAGCGCTGCAGCGAAGTTTTTCGTTACGCCATCGTTACTGGCCGTGCGGAATACAACCCTGCAGCAGATCTAACCAGCGCGATGTCAGGGCATGAATCAAAGCATTATCCCTTCCTGACTGTTGAGGAGTTACCAGACTTCTTTAAAGCCCTCGCAGGCTACACAGGAAGCCCGTTAGTTGTTCTTGCAGCACGTCTTCTGATCCTTACGGGAGTTCGCACTGGCGAGCTCCGAGGTGCTTCCTGGAGTGAGTTTGATCTTGAAAAAGCGGTGTGGGAAATACCTGCCGAGCGTATGAAGATGAAACGGCCCCATCTTGTCCCCCTTTCTACCCAAGCGCTGGAAATCGTACAGCAGCTCAAAGTGATGACTGGGCAATATCCACTGGTATTCCCAGGGCGAAATGATCCCCGCAAAACGATGAGCGAAGCGAGTATTAATCAGGTATTCAAACGGATTGGGTATACAGGGAAAGTTACTGGACATGGTTTTAGGCACACGATGAGTACAATTTTGCATGAGGAAGGGTTCAATACCGAATGGATTGAGACCCAGCTTGCGCATGTCGATAAGAATGCGATTCGTGGGACATACAACCATGCATTGTATCTGGAAGGTAGGAGGGAGATGATGCAGTGGTATGCGAATTATATTGGTAATATTGGAAGGTCTAGACTCACGAATGTATCATAGATGACCTTTCAAACTGAAAATATAGTTTTGAGTGTCTCTGGATTGAATGTACAATTAGTGGCGAATGTTTTAATAAATCATCAGTATAGAAATTATTGAAAAAAAGTTAAGGCCTGATCTTGCAGGCTTTAACTATTAAAAAAAATCACAATTAATAATGTGTATTATGTATCTAATGGCCATTTTATTTTTTTATAGGCACTTAGCATTTTCTCTCCGAATTCAGGTTCAATACTTTTTGCATAATTGATTAATCCTTTGAGATGGTTTTTAAAACCGATAATTGAAGAAAAGCCTTTTCTTTTTGCATGCTTAATCGGTCCTACATCAGAATGCAAACAAAAATGAATATGCTGTTTAATTTTGTACTTTACGTTTTTATCTAAGCTCACATTTTTTTTATCAACATTTAAGCCTAAAACAACCTTTTTGGAACTAGGGGGAATGATTTCTGTTTTTGTTTTGTTTGGTTCAAAACCATAGCTTTTTAAAATTGAAAAAACCTTACTTATAAAGAGTGTGGCACTTTTTCTATTAAAGTTAATGGAGTTTGTTGAAAATGTGAGGTCATCTGAATATCTGGTATATCTTAGCCCGTTTTCAACTGCTAATTCTTCTAAAGTTTCATCTAATTTGAAACATACAATGTTTGATAACATTGGGCTGCTAGGAGCTCCTTGAGGAAGACTACCCATTTCTGAAATGCTATAACGATGGTAAATTTTATAGTTGTGCCGATGATCAATTTTCCATCTTGAATCAATTTCTTGAGGATTTCTAAAGCTAAGCCAAGTGCAAATTCTGGCCATTTCAAATGAAACAAGCGCCGGGAATCCATTCTCCCTAAATGCACGGTAAACAGAAATTTCAGATATAGAGTCAAAAAAATTAATTATATCTAACTTCAATAACCATCTGCTTTCAACGTGAACACTTGCAGCATCCACAATCGATGAGTCACGAATATATGCAAAGCATGCTGGATGTGTCTGAAATTCCTGGAGGACTTCTTTATGCAGAAATCTTTGTACTTTGCATAATTGTGGATTAGGAATGCATATTTTCCTTCTACGATTCCTTCCTTTTTTTCTAATATAGAAAAAACGATAAGGATGTATATATTCTCTACTAACTATTTCTCTTAAGAATGAGTATTCGACACCAGCTAAGAAAGATAGATTTCTAAGGGTAAAAATAGGTAGAATATATTTCCCATGCTGAATTATATTTTTTGCATGTTTTATAGCATGTTCAATGGTATTCTGATCGATACCCTGATTTTTCGCACTTGCCTGGAAGCGTTGAGGGGACCATCGTTGTCTCATTTACTTTGGCCCCGAAGGGGTGAGGGGGATCGGCGCAATAGATAAGTCTGCGTTTCACCCGACATCGTCGGTATTGCGTCGATCCCGCTTACACTAATGCGAGAGCTATTCCATAAGCACGTAAAGTATACGGCCCCCAGTTTACACTTTGTAGTTACTGGACAAGTGAATGGTGTCACTTGTGAAGACGCTAAATAAAACATTATGATGGTCCTCTCAACATCTTAGGATAGTAATATATATTGTCTGAAGATGGAAGTGTTTTTTCACTAAACAGTTTTTTATTCTCTTTTCTTAGATAAGATAATAAAAAACGCCCTTCATCTGTGATTCTACGTTTCGAATCGACCCATTCTAAATACATTAATTTCGTAAGCATCGTGCAAACCTCATTAGAAGATAGACCACTCCGGCTAGCTATAGCACCATTACTTCGTGGTGACTTGTTCAAAGCAGCTAGTAATAAAATGGTTTTTTTTGCTTCCCCATCAAGTGTTGCTAATTTTTGGGAAGCTGAAAGTCTCTTTTCTCCCATCACCCTCAAATATTCTTTTTCATTTATATTGGACATACTACCAGGAAGTTCTGCAATGACATCATTTGTGGCTCGTCCACGAAAAAATGGCTTCCACGTAGCTGATCTTTTATATAAGATCAGCGGAGCATTATTGGGTAACCCATGAGAATAGCATATTAAAGAAGATACATCACCATATCCTAAAAAACTGGTTGTTTTTGTATGTTTCTTTAGAGGGTTATATTTGTTGCAAATTTCATATATTCTTTTCCTCTCTTGATAGGTGAAGCTATTGTCTATGGTTGGACATATTCTTGAGTAGAAAACTGAAGGTTTCGTTTTGTTATGTTCCACACGACTCAGACCGAACTCTGTAGCTGCAAAGCAGACAACATAAATATTGATATGTCCTGAGGAGAGCCAGCTTTTTATAGATGGAGTGTTCCAAAAACAGTCTAAATATCTATTTAATTGATTTCCGCTTCCGATTGTATCAGTTAGTACAACAACTTTGTTTATTCTTTTACTACGCATGATTTCTGCTGATGGATAATTATAATATTTTCGACTGTCTAATCTTTGGAAACGAGTGATGATATTATTTAATATTCCTTCACTACCAATTTCGATTTTTTTATCAATGGTAGATAATATAGGAGGGAAAGCATTGCCAAAAGCACGTTGAGGCTTATCAGCATTAAAAGAATAGACTGTTTCATCATCTAAAACTTCTCTTTCAACAAACAGGGCTATTTTATCCTCTTTCTTATTGCATATTGTATCGACTAAGGCATTGATCTTAATCTCAAATTCATGGCTTGAAACCCATTGTATTTTTTTCAACAATAAGCTGGCATAGGGTTGATCTTGTTCTTCAAACTGTTCTAGCCATAGTTGTGCTCTTTTCGACTTCTCTAATGAAATTTCTGTATCCATCACTGGTCAAGCCCTGTTTGACGGTTGGTAAGTACATCCATTCTAAGTTTATAAATCAATAACAATGTAATATCAAAAAAATTTATGTTATTTTTGTGGGGTTCTATGAACTAACTCTCATAATTTTCAAGCCCATAAAAATAAATCTGAACATTGTAATTGATTTTCATTGCCCTTCAGTGTTTGCACTAAAGTCATCAGAGTATATTCTTACCTGCATCATTTTAATGGATGCTGGAAATTGTTTTTACATAATGGTAAACCCAAGTTTCTTTAATGTTGCAATTTCATTATTTTTTAATTTTCTAACTCCCCAGATTAATTTATACCTTGGTCTTGAACTTGCAACGTAGGCAAATCGAGCCGCTTCTGAATTGGGGTTATTTATCCATTGTTTCCAATGTGAGCCTGTTTTTCCAGTATTTGACGAGGATGATAATAGAATTGTCACATCATGGGTTTCACCTTTAACGCTATGAATCGTAGCGAATTTGTAATTTTCAGTATTAACTTTTTCTATCGCAGTGAACTCCGAAACATTAATTTTTGCAAGCCCTGAAGGAGCTTTTATTGATAAGGAAAATACTTCCTCCACTATAGGTTTTAATTCATCAGCAACAAACGGTTGTTTATGAAGATTGATAAGGATTGTATTTGCATTTTTACACCACTTACTCCATGTTAATTCAAAATTGTTGAGCTTATTCTCGATGAAGTATTCCAATGTATAGAAAAGAAAATTTCGCCATTGCACGGATGACTCAATCTCATTAGGACAATTATACTTAGATTCTCTAATTGGATGATTTGATCTCGCACGTATTACTGTTGAAAATAGCTGCAGTGAGTTTTTTATATTTTGAGAACCATGTAATGAGAAAGTGTTTATTGCGGTAACAAGATTTTTTACAATATTATCTTCGATACCATTAAATGTGAACTTTTCCAAAATAGAGTGCCCACGAGCTACGATTACATTATTACTGTATCCGAAACATAGCTGTCCAATTTTATCGATTAATTCTAGAGGCGTTTCATTATATTGCAAAACGATACAGGGAAATTCAATTGAACTAAATTGACCATTAATACCATCGTGTGCTGTTAATTGTGAACAAAGATCAATAATTTGCTGACAGCTTCGATAATTAATATTTAATGGCATTCTTTCGAATTCATTGTCAGCAATGAATTTTATTGTATCTTCAGGGTCTACAGCACGGAAACCATAAATGGATTGATCTAAATCGCCGACAAAGTGAAGTTTAACTCCTAAATCATGAAGCCCCTGTAATATCAATAAGTGTTCATATGATAAATCTTGGCATTCATCAATAATAATTAGTGGAAATCTTTTAGAGAGTAATGAAGCATAATTTTTATACTGTTCATTACTGAAAATTTCAGCGGCAAGAAATAGTGAATCATCGTGAGTCATTAATCCAGATTTAAATAACTTAGATTTTGTTTCTATTAAATCTTCAACTTGCCATTCCTTCAGGTCTATTGTGCTTCTCATTCTGTCAAGTTCGGGGTCATTCGATTTGAACAGTATGGAATCATTTTTTCTATCAAAAGTATAATGATGTGCTTTGATCTTTCCTCGTTTATTGTAAGCATATTTCGTTTGAATGAATAATGGTGACGCAGCCTCAATAATCCTTAAAGTATTGTTATTACATTCCCCCTCAAAATTAGTCAAACTTTTTGCGTTAGGATTAATTAAAAACTTAAATATAAAACTATCAAAAGTTCCAATGAAGTGTGGAAATCTACTGACCGTATTGGGGGTGTACTTTTTAACCCGGGAGAATAGTTCATCTGTAGCGCTATTAGAAAAGGATAATAAAGCTATTCCACCTGGACTAAGTGTCCAATTATTTATCTCCTTTGCAACTTTCGCGGCAATGACTTCAGTTTTTCCACTGCCAGGACACGCCTCAAGATAAATACTAGAGCTAATAGAGGATTCAATATAATCCATCTGTTGAGAGTTAAAATGCTTCATCTTTATACCTCTCCATCTTGGCATACCCAGAGAATAGCATTTTTAATATAGTCTGGTGTTTCAAATTTAATTTTATTGTTTAATATTTTATCTGACAGACTTTGTGCGAAATATCCTTTTCCTAACTCATTGTTCTCGATGTACTCTAATAACTCATTTGCAATCACAGCTCGTTCGCTAGATTTTTTTTCGACCAATCGTCATTTGCATCCATAATTGCTTTTATCTTCTTCTTTATTTCCCCATCTGTAGGCCAAATTTCATATAGTACAGTTGACATAACAGAAATGTTATTCCCTGTCATTGCTAGATCGTATTCAAGTGTTTTATATTTACTTACATAAAGCCTTGCATATTTAGAACTATTTATCTCTCCTACGAGCTTGATAGCATGATTAGTTCCATCATACATTTCATCATCATGGGGGATAACTATTTTTTCAATGAACTTATTTTCTTCTATACATTCTTTTATCTTTTTGGGAGGGTCAAGGTCTGTTAATCCAGCACAGCGAACAGGTATGTTTAATCCTTCATGCTTTGTCTTTTCGCTTGGGATTGCAAAGTTACAATATATTCCCATGAAGTGTCTAAAATAGATGCCATTAAGATTTATAACAGAAACGCCTAAATCTGATAAGGTGTTCTTTCCTGCATCTCTACTATCTAATACCTCTTTTGCTAAAACAGGCAATAGCATTTGCTCAGCAATACCCTCAACGAGAATTACTCCACTTGCGAAAAGCAAGTTGGATTTAGTTACATCCATCCATCTATCAATGAACTCTTTACTTTTTTTTGCTAATCCACAGTCTTTTACACGTGTTGCTACTGGAGAAGTCGATTTGGATAAGTGAATGATAGAATCAACGCTGACTGAAGAAGCAAGAGTTGTCGAATGCGTTGTGACAATTACTTGCACATTATTTTCTTTATCTTCGGATACTTTTTTTAAATGCTCAAGTAATCTTATTTGAAGTTGAGGGTGCAAATGAGCTTCTGGTTCTTCTATTAATAACACTCTACAAGTAGATGAGTCTTGTTCGTTGCCGAAAGTAAGCTCGGCTAATATAGATGCAATATAAAGGAGGTTATTATAGCCTAAGCTGTTTTGCTCTAAGTTTCTAAAAAGTTTGGTGTCATTCTCATTTAAGTCAGGGAAAAATATAAGCCGTAAACTTTCTACAATTCTAGTAAAGTCACTCTCTGCAAATTGAATTGCTGTGTTCTGCCCAAAATTAACCCCTATAGCATTCTGTAGCTGATTTTTTATTAATTGATTCGCAGCTTTAATACTATATAAATCACTATTTGATAATTCATCGTTGAAGGTATTCACTTTATCTACTAAAGGATGCACTCCACCACTTTTTTTAAGTGTTTTTAGATCTTTTCTATTTATAGCTTTTAAAAGTTTCGATAATCTTGACTGCCGACCGTTGGTCAGTTTTGATTCTGCATCTCTTAATGGAGGGAGATATATGCAATAAATTAGGTCTAATAATTCATAATCAAATTGAGAATTCTGCGAATCACCACCCCAAAGTGATTTTTTATACCGCCCTCTTATTTCTTTATTCTCAACGTGTAAATTTAATTTAGCTACATCTGAGTTCCCAGTCCAAGGAAGTAAAGCAATTATCTCCTTTGTATCTAAATTAGAAAACTCCGCATTAATTGTAAATGAATCACTTGCTTTTGGAGGATTACTGAATGGGCTATGAAAATCATTTTCTGTTATGTTATATCGCTCTGATTCTGAATCAATAAACAGTTGCCTTATTGAGTTTATAATAGCTGATTTCCCAGCACCATTTTCACCTACAATAACACTAAGGCCTTCATTTAATGAAATATTAAATTCATCATTAAAACATCTAAAGCCTTTTATTTTTAATTTGCTTAAAAACATATGAGTAACCATCCTGTTAAAATCAGCAAATTGCTTACTTCGGTTTAAAATCCTAAGTCAACGATTTAACAAAAAAATAAAATAATTTCAAGGTATTAAAGAGAAAACTACATCCTTACCCCGTAATTTGTGGGACACATCTCGTAAAAACTCATAAAACATATTCGTTTTTACGAATGTGTAAATTGATTGTTTAAAAAAAAGTATCTTGACTTCAAATGAACAGGAGGAATGATGTCTGAAACTTCCCTACAACTCTTCAAAAACCTGTCCGATGAAACCCGTCCAGGGATCGTGCTGCTGCTCAGAGAGATGGGAGAACTGTGTGTGTACGATCTTTGTTCGGCGCTGGAACAGTCTCCAAGATCTCCCGCTATCTGGCGATACTTAGGGAAACTGACCTATGGCTGGATCGCAAGCAGGTGAAATGGGTTCACTACCGCTTATCCCCCCATATGCCTTCCTGGGTTACTCAGGTGATTGAGCAGGCCTGGTTAAGCCAACAGGACGACGTACAGGCCATCGCCCGTAAGCTGGCATCGACAAACTGTTCTGGTAGCGATAAGGCTGTTTGCATCCAAGAAATTTGCCTGAACATATATGTTTTTTTCGATTGTGATGTATTCAGAATGAAGACGTTAACGGTGTTTGACCCGGCAATGTGCCACAGTACCGGCGTATGTGGCTCAGATGTCGATCAGGTTCTGGTTGCTTTTTCTGTTGATGTGTATTGGCTGAAAGGACGTGGCTTTCAGGTTGAACTCTACAACCTGGCGCAGCAGCCTATGAGCTTTGTTCATGATGAGAAAGCGAAAGCTTTCCTCAAAGCATCTGGAGCAGATGGACTTTCGCTACAGCTGTTGGACGGCGAAACGGTGATGGGAGGGAGATACCCAAAATGTGCTGAGCTGGCTCGCTGGTTCGGTATCCCGCTGGAGAAGGTAAGGTGCATGGTTTTGCATGTGTTTTACAGACACTGAATCCCCCGCTAGTGCCAGCACTGGCGCGCCCCGAACCGGCAGTGCACCTGCATTAAAAGCGACCCCTTTTGCGGGCAGGCGGGGCGGAGACAGCATGGCGCGCTTCCCTACCAATGATTTTAATTGTAATTTATATCAGTGGAGAGAACTTGACATTTAAATGAAATTTAAGGAATAAAAATGAATTGCAAAACTATCATTCTTCGTTTCAGGGATTTGGTTACCCCCGCCGGAGAAACAATCACTCTACATCAGGATATAATCAAATCTAAGGAATCAGTTTGGTGGGGATGGTGGGCAAAAGCTGATGAACAATGTCCAAGGGATTTTAATATTTTAAAAACTAAAATATCAGAAAAAAATCCTTTGGAAATATACCTTTTTGATAGTGGCCAGTTAAAAATATACGTTGCAAATTTGATCGGTATTTCTACCAATTTCGATAAGCACTCTTGTCCTGTTCGTGACATGACACCGCCATATTATAGTGACCAGCAGTATAGTGTGTGGTTCAATTTTTCATCTATAGCGGAAGTTACTGATTGTTTAAGCTTAATAAATGGGTTGGCATACTCAGGTGCTGTGAATGATTTTTTCAAAAATAATGATATGTTCCAAATTTACTCGGATAAGCAAATATCTTCCTTACTTGAATTGCGTTGTCAAGATAGGACTATATGGTTTGTTGATGAATTTGACTCAAGAAAACATAAAACTCACGAAATAATATTGAGTAATGCAAATGTTAGTGTTCCCTCTGTCTTTCAAAAAAAGCCAATCGAGTTAACTGAAGGAAGGCTATTGTGGTTATCTGATTTACACTTTGATGAAAATAAAAAATATCATCAGTTCGATCAGCGTGATCAAAAAAAACTAAGTGCAATAATAAAAGATTGGGGGCAAGAAGTTGAGGGGGTTCTTATCTCTGGGGATATAACTTGGCGCGCAACAGAAAATGAGTTCAAGCAAGCAGAAGAATTTATAGAAAACTTATGCTCATCTAAAAGAGTAAATATTGATGGTATCGGCATGTGTCCTGGTAATCACGATGTGAGTTTTAGCGAAGGTTACTCGACGGATGTTAAAAATGCTCTAGAGAAATACCACGAAATGCAGCATGGTGAAGGGCGTCTGTCAAACGATGAGTGGGAATCATTAATTGCAGTAGATGTGTTGCCAGAATTCAAAAGAAATTATGAAAAGTTCTTCAGAAATATTGTTAGTACCGACGCTAATCAATATTTGTCAATGGGAAAGCGTTTTTTAATAATGAATCAAAAAGTAGTGGATGTATGCTTCTTGAACTCAAACTCATTACAACAGCATAAACTTGCATTCCAAGGACAGGGCTATGTAGGTGTCAAACAAAGAGATGATGCAGCAACAGAAATGGAATGGAAACGTAATAAAAAAATCACAGGTGGTTATCGAGTTGTAGTATTGCATCATAACTTATATCCAGTTAATTACGCTGAAACTCCTTATATTGGGGTTGCTAGCGGTTTGGTGTATGATACAGAAGCAATTTTAAAATGGTGTTTTGAGAATGGTGTTGATCTCATTCTTCATGGGCATACCCACGAACGGTGTGTTACTAAGATTAGTAGAAAGGTTGACAATCAGGATAAATCAGTATGGATCGTCAGTTTAGGTAGTACAGGCGTAATTCAAGGACATCTTGTCGGATGCAACGAATTTGCTGAGTTAGATTTCGAAGGAGACAGGATAAAGGTTATGTTTTATAATATTAAACATAATACCATTGAAAATAATGGCGAAATTATACTGGACTAAATATGAAAAAACTGTTGATAACTGATCTTGATAACACTCTTTACGATTGGGTCTCATTTTACGCTCAATCTTTTTCTGCAATGTTTGATAAATTGGTTGAGATATTAGAAGTATCCAGAGACGAACTTACAAATGATTTTAAAAAGGTTCACTTAAAGCATGGGAATTCTGAGTATCCATTTGCGACTTTGGAATTAGAATCGGTCAAGAGGAAGTTCAATGGAGTTTCAAAGGAAATTATTTTATCTGAATTGGATGAAGCATTTCATGCTTTCAATTCGGTAAGAAAGAGAACGTTGGTTTGTTATCCTGGAGTGCTAGACACCTTAGAGGAGCTTAAGTCACGAGGTGTTGTCATTGTTGGGCATACAGAAGCTCCGGTTAGGAATGCTCTATTTCGTCTAGAGTCGTTAGGTTTGAAGAAATACTTAAAACATTTATATGCTCCTAATGATAGATATTATGATGACTTGGATCAGAATAGTAAGGATTGGGTTGAGTCTTACGGTGATTTTATTTTTAAGCTGAGTGAGGATGAAAAGAAACCAAATCCACATTTGTTAGGTGATATTTGTTATCGAGAGGGCGTTGATTTAAAAGACGCTATTTATGTCGGCGATTCAATAATCAAAGATATATCTATGGCTAACAGTGCTGGTATTGAGTCAATTCTTGCCTCATATGGGAAACAGCATAATCCTGAATATTGGGATGTATTAGTCTCGATTACTCATTGGAGTGAAGATGATGTTCAGAGAGAGACTAAACTCAAAGAGTTATACTCTCATGTCATTCCTACCTATTCTATAGATAAATTTTGTGAGATTTTGGAAGTGATTTGATTTATACATATGTGATAGCCATGTTGCTCACATGGCTTTCTTTATGAAGTTACCCCACCACTTTAACCAGCTATCTATACACGGTCAGGCGCGTAGGATGCCCCAACTCTTTCAAGGTGTCTACTGCCTTGATAAATTCCATCGGTATATTCTTTTCATATTTCTAGAATTATAGAAATGATAAACTATTCTTTAAAAAACAAAGTTCACAATATCAGTGAATCTAAGTGTGAACAGACACCAAATGATGTTCAACACTGTGTCTTTTTGTTAGCTGTTTCATCAGTAGAAACGTCATCGATAATGATAAGTTCTGTAGCCACGCGGGTTTCACTGAGAATTATATTCACCAGACTTACAATGGTCTCAGCGGCGTTGTAAGGAAGTATATCCTACCTGCATATGCAGTCTTCAAGCGTGCAATCACCAGAGCAATTCAAGGTCAGCTATGACAATCCCTATCTATGGTTCGCCAGCGTGAACTACAGTTACTCATTTTCATTTCTGTATTTAATAGATCCACTTTAGGCACAGACCGGACTATAAGATTGGTCCGGCTCTACATGATGGCGGTATCAAGTTAAATCTTAGCTAATTCATGCTTTTCCTTGGCCTCCCTCTTTTTCCCCCTTCTTGTAATAAACATTCGCTACGCCCGAAAGTACGTGCCCCCTGTGGCAAACTCAGCCGTACAGCTGTATCCACTTTAGCGATGTACGAGATTACCCTTCGTAATACTGCGCGCTTCGTCTGGTCAGTATAATGAATGTCACCAATTCCCGACTGTGCGTAAGTACTCGTTATAGCATTACAGTTAAAATACAGTCCCTGACCATCTGTAATCTCTTTTTCCCATAATTCCCCTATTCGTCTGGCCAGCGTGACATCCCCCCTGACTTTACTGCCATCAAAGAAAAAGCACGTGTGATAGTGAAAACCTTTGTATTGTCCGTATTCAAGCTTCCAGATATACCCCAGATAATCCTGAAACAATGGATGTAACCGCACTCGTTTTAATAAGCGCTGGCGATGCTGACGTGCCATAGCGGTTGAAATGGTCTGATTTTTTACAAAATCTTTCCGCCAGGACAGGTCAACACGAACCACCAGTAAACGGGCATACCGTTCAAAAAGGTGGTCGACATAGTCCAGGGCACCCTTCAGATTTTTACTGGCAGCCCGCTGGAAATTACGTAGCTGCCTCTTATGAGTCACTGATTGTGCTTCCTCCCGAAAACATCTCAACACGTCGTTTATAGTCGTGGTCTCGGTTACTGACAGTTCTGTCAGGTTATATGTTTTGAGAATCGAATTGAATAGTCGTATCGTGGGATGCAACTGTTGATACTTACTGATGCTACTTTCAAGTAAAGTTAATCCACCGATAGCTTCCTTGAGTAAATAGCCCATTCTGTTGTAACTTCCGGACTGAGTCACTCTAAAAGCCTCACTTTCAGAGCCTAGTATTTTCTTTAAAACTGAAAGTAACCGACGCTGTGTTTGTACGATATCAAAGTCTTCAGTAACAATTAGCGTAGTATCGTTCTCTCTACCATGCATACTACTTGACTCAACATCCAGATAATTTTCCATCATTATCCTGCTCCTGTATCCTGACGGTACTCCGCACTGATTACCGTAATGCGATTCTTATTTCATAAGAACTGACGCAGTCAGTCTTATCCTTTTTAAAAAGCCAAGCTATCTAACTTAACTATTTTTGACCATGCCAACACTATGTGAGGAACAACCTATTTTTACATCATAGAAGTAACAATATTTATACACCCATGAGTATGGGGTAATAACTTTAAGGCAATGCGTTACGTTAATGCGATTAACTCCATAGTAATGAAATACTCAACAGGTGGATTAATGATGTTACAAATGACTCAACACGCACAATACCAGTTAATTAAATCAAGTTAACATTTATTTAATAACTCAATCTTATTAATTAATTTAATAATATAAGAACCATAATTCGATGATGTAAATTTTAGCTTCTTATATCTGTTAATGGGACCAGTACCCACATGGCAGACCAGATAAACGACTGCCAGCACGATGGCAAGTTAGTGCATCCTCTTTCCATGGCAACGATGTCTTACATCCGGTGACGACTTTTCAGCCAGTCCTTAAATTCACTGAGATACCAGCGGCTCGCACGTCCCAGCTTCAGGGGTTTCGGGAACAGGTCATTACTCATCAGTTTGTAAATATAAGCCGGGGAAAGCCCCGTACTTTCGCAGATAAATTTCAGGTCCACCAGCTTGAGTGGGTTCGTATCGTTCAGATGTTCATGTTTCATCAGGCTGTCCTTTGTCGTGTTCTCAATACACAATCAGTCTGCCTGACAAAGAGGGGGCTTTCGTTTTGTGTTTTTCATGAAAAAAACATATTGCAAGAACCCCCATTTTATGAATCAAATTATGCGTAGGTTATACATGGGTAGCATCGTAATACGATGTATCATAATCCTCTGTTTTCTCTAAAAGTTTACTTAAAATCTCACCGGGGTTTCCCTGGTTCATCACCAGGTCGAAGGTCCTCAGATAACTGCTCCGGAAATTAGTTTCGGAATAACCTGTTCTGACTGACGAAGCATCAAATGCCTGATTTTGCAGAAGGTTATAGATTTTCCTTAACGGTATCTTCTTCCTGTTGTTGAGCTGCCACAGCAACAAGTCAATCAGAGGAATGAGCTGATAAGCCTGGATGTCGTACAGCAGCTTCTGGCGTATTCCGTTATTTTGCCCGGCAGACGGTTTAAAAATCCCGTACTGGTTATCAAGGTCTGTTAATAACACCCTGAAGGCGTCGATAAGCTGAGACTTTGAAAACGAAGGGTCAACAGCCAGATAAATCTGTTCAATATGACTACCAGAAGCTTGTGTCTGAAGTGTGGTCAACGGTGTGTCAGGCTCAATATCGCTTTTGCTTATACGTTCCAGGTAACAGGGATGCCGGGACTCTTCAAGTAAAAAAAACTCCTTATCCATGTCGGCAGCAGACAGTGCATGATAGCAGGTATCAATATCACCGATATTCAGTTCCCGGACCGGTAGGGTGAGTATCGGCGACGCTGGCGCATCTTGGCCGGGCAAATAGTTAAGTTCCGGTATCTGCTCATGAGAGATAAACAAAGGGTGTAGTGCGGGGTTACCCGCAATGATTTCTGGATAACAGGTCTGAAAAATCTCTCCAGGTCCCAGCACAGCGCCATCCCACGTCACGATATCGGGTGCGGAACACAGCGAACCACGGACTATCAGTTCCGTCATCAGTTGCCTGAGGCTCAGATGACGCACATAATCGTAGTGGCTGAGATCAAACCATGCGAGATCCTTCTGTTCAACGGGGGGCGACTCCCGACATCCGCCAATATTTAATAACCGCTGGTAATAGCTGTCTGAGCGAATCTGTTTCCCGGCTGTGTTTTTCTTTTTCCTGTCTTCCCGCATATCTTCTCCTTTATGCCCTCTGACTAAGCTGTCATTCAGGGTATCGCAGGGCCATATCGTATGAAAATTTTTACCAGAGCAATGCCTCCTGCCAGACAGCTAAATCTGCTTTATTTAGCAGATTTAGCTGCTTTATGGGGCCCATTATATTTCAGAATTACATGCACGGCGGCCGGAATGCTCAGCGGGTATACGGAACCCAGTCGTAAGGAGCAATCAGAGTTGTATGCTGATCCTGCCACAACGTGATACGCCGGTGCTGGTGCAGATACAACAACGCCGGCTGAAGGCGCCCGGGCTGACGGAGTCGGTTTGGTACCCGGGGGCTGACCCAGCTCCGTTTCAAAGCCTGAGCGTTATTATCGATAAAACGCTCCTCCAGCCATTGCCATAATAACTCTGCATCCCGGATATGCTGAGGCAAATCCGGCCCCGGCCCGAACAGGACAAGCGCCTCGTTCAGGTACCATTCGCTGATTTTCTGCGCATGCATTAACGTCGTTTCAGAGATTCCTCCTTCATCACCACTGAAGAGATGGAATAGCGCCGCCAGTCGTGCCACTTTATTGCCCTCCTTTGACGCAAAATCGCGTAAATGATAATACCGGCCACTTTCTGCCATCTGGCGTTCAAAATACTCCCCCATATCCATCCACCGCAGCTGAGCCTCCGGAGTGAAAGTCAGTTTCTGCCGGGGGGATGGCAGGACGTTTACCGTTTGCTCTGTGTAAGTCTCCAGTAATGCCCTGATACGCTTGTGATAAGGTGCCATCAGTTGTCGGTAATTTTCCAGCGTATGGCCTGTCCGGGTTCCGATGGCACTTTCCGGACGGGCAAAAAAGAAGCGGGCGAGAAAACCGCTGCCCCTGGCCTGCTGCTGCGCCCGGCTGAAATACTTACGCAGTGGCGCATCCTGCACCATCAGGCTGGCACTGAGTCTGGCTCCGTGGACCGTGAAGCTTTCGGAAGTCCGCCGGGACACCGTAAACGGGGCCCCGTCCCACAGGTCATTCAGCATCCCCAGGTTCTGTATGGCCTGTCCGCCCAGAATGATATCCCCCTCAGCCGAATGCAACGCCATGGAACCACCGCCTTTGTGCAGCTGATACTGCAATGCCGCCGGGGTGATGTCACTGCCTAGCAACTGTATCCGGGCAGGCTCCTCCGGTCTGTCGCACCGGTGCTCCCGGATACGTTCTTTTATCTCCTCCAGTGGTTGTTGATGTTTTGTCTGTTTTTTCAGTACGCTTTTCAGCGCCTTAAGCTCTTCCTCCCATATATCCCGTTCAGTCTCATACTGCTGCATGGCGTTTTCGTGCCGTAACCCGGCTTCACGTTCGTAATCATGTACCTGGGCCATAAAAAGCTTATCCACCGTAGACTTACGCTCTCCCGATTCCGCTACGGTGCAAAAATTACAGGATACCGGAAATGTCAGCCCTTCCACCGGACTGACATCCGATAACCCCTGACAAAGCAGAGACACCGGTGCCATGGCGGATGCAAAAATCAGCGCTACAGGAGCTTTGGTTTTACTGGCCGCTCCCGTAATGGCATGACGGATAATGTCCGGAACACACTCAAGTGGGAAAGACGGCCCTCCATTTAACGAACCAGATATATATGCGTGACTCACAGCAACTCCTTTCTTTTTGATTAATGAACAGCACCTCCTGAGCGGTATTGAAAGCATATCGTTTAATGTTTACAACAATTTCCCTGTATCCGTTTTACGCTATTGATGTCTGTGGATATCGGTGTATCACAGTAGAGACCAATCCCCCCCCCCGCATTTATTAATATGCCACTCGTCTCCTGTTCAAGAAAATTTCAAATGTATATCACTGATATGCCCCTTCGTAAATTAGCGAGAGAAGACAGTGTCACTCCCCCGAAAATAAAAACCAACTAAAAGATAAATGATATAAAAGCAGAAAAAAAAGACGCCTCATGAAGCCCGGAATAGATGAATAATAATGCTTATACTTTATTTTATTGGCGTGCCATATTCATCACCAATTAAAGTCTGGTCATGCATTAATTTGCACCATATACCGCTCGGTCCGAGAATTGACTCCGGATAAAAATTTATTTCAAATTCTTATCACCATATAGAACAGATAGACAGGCATCTCCTTTTTACCCAGCACAGGTTATTTTAAAAGTCACCTCTAGCTTACTGTATCGATCTGCTAGAACGATCGAACGCAACATTTCAATAGTTAATAGCTATCAAATATTGATGTATCGATCATTAATAACTATAGATTATAGCGATCAATTTTCCGGTTTCGATCGGTATTAACCATTTTACTCCCCTCAAAATGCCTCCTATTTTAAGGGCCTTATGGCAGCGTTTTCCCGTTGCCTGTCCGCGTTTCTTATGCACTTCAGGGAAATACCATGATGAAAGTAAAAACAATGCTTCCACTGCTCTCTCTTTTTGTCCTGACTCCGACAGCCTGCTTGGCATTCGGAAACAACAGCGCCTGGAGCAGTGGATGGAACCAGGGCATAACTGAATTCACCATTCTCGGTAAAGGTCAGTCTCAGCTCTATCTTGCCTGTGACAGTGAGGGGGCCAGCTCTGCCACCCTTATTTATACCGATATGAAAGGCCGCCAGGTCAGTATGGATACTGATGCTCAGTTGCAGATGAAAATTGACAGGAATGAAACTATCGACATCAGTGAGTCAGGCAGCCGGGCTGGAGAAAACAATCTTGCGCTGGCCTGGACGCAATTACGTAACGGTACTCAGGTGACGGTTTCAGGCGCTCACCTCAGTCAGACCACGTTTACGCTAAAAGGCGCACGCCAGGCGTTGCCTGAATTTGGTACCCACGGCTGCGTCTCAAAAGCCTCACTATGAGTCATCAGACTCAGGCTGTTTTTTTCGTTATGCCAGCCATCAACTACTTTCTACTTATAAAAAGGAATTATTGTGAAAATAACGACGTGCCTGATGGCCTTCTCGCTCGTGCTGTCCACACCTGCATTAGCCGCAAAGCCATTGCCGGTAAAAGTGGAAACCAGCAATCTTGTCCATCCTGCCGGAACCCGCTACGCAAAAGTGGTTGTGACCGCGCTCGATGACAGCGTGAAAGTGCAAAATATTGACGTGAACCGAGGTAACTGCCGAATAAACAACTACAAATCCCCCTTTTCGACTAAAGAAACCATTTTACCCATCCTGTTACACTATGGTCAGTCCGTCAGTGTGAACTTTTACAATGACTGTGTCGCTTCAGAGGTGGTCGTCACCACCGATAAAGGCGCCTGGCGCTACACCTACCACTAAACAGCTTTCCTACTTCAGCTCCCCCCAATCCTCATTTTACCATCGGGCTGCCACTAGGCAGCCTGGAGCACACGCGATGACCTTTCTTAAAATGCTGATGACCGCCCTGGGTCAGGCTCTGTCCTGGTATGGCGGATATCAGGCCAGACTGTATATTGAAACCCACTTTCGTCAGGCCGGTTACGATGACGACAGTATTGATGCAGCCAGAGACGCGGTGACAATGCTGGTTAGCGCACTGATAACCGCGCTGATAGCGCAAATACTGCGTCTTCTGAATACCCTCTGAAATCCCCGTAGACCTGACGACAAACCAATCAACCTGCATACAAGCCCCGGCCCGTCAACGGACCGGGGCTGTGACGTTTTATGCCCTGAATCAAGGAAAATCATCATGAAACTGGCCAGCCGTTTTGGACGCGTTAATCAAATACGCCGTGACCGTCCATTAACCCGCGATGAACTGATGCTGTATGTCCCCAGCGTCTTCTGCGAAGACAAACATGAATCCCGCAGCGACCGGTACACGTATATCCCGACCATTACCCTGCTGGATAACCTGCAGCGGGAAGGCTTCCAGCCGTTCTTTGCCTGCCAGACTCGCGTGCGCGACCTGAATAAACGCGATCATACAAAGCATATGCTGCGCCTCCGGCGTGAGGCGCAAATCACTGGCAAACAGGTCCCGGAAATCATCCTGCTTAATAGTCACGACGGCTCCAGCGCTTACCAGATGCTGCCGGGCCTGTTTCGCTTTGTCTGCCAGAACGGGCTTGTCTGTGGCGAAACTTTTGGTGAGGTGCGCGTGCCGCATAAGGGCAGTGTGGTAGAAAAAGTCATTGAAGGAGCTTACGAAGTGCTTGGGAAATTTGACCGGTTGGAGGAAAAACGGGACGCCATGCAGTCGCTGTTGCTCCCTCCCCCTGCACAACAGGCGTTTGCCAGAGCAGCTCTGACATACCGTTTTGGTGAAGAACATCAGCCGGTGACAGAAACTCAGATTCTGTCCGCACGACGCTGGCAGGATGAGGGTGGCGATCTCTGGACTACCTACCAGCGCATTCAGGAAAACCTGATGAAAGGCGGGCTAACTGGCCGAACAACGAATGGCAAACGGGCTCACACCCGTGCAGTTAAAGGTATCGACAGCGATCTGAAGCTGAACCGTGCCCTGTGGGTCATGGCGGAAAGCCTGCTGGAGAGCTTGAAGTAATACTGTGTATTAAGGGGGGCATGCTTCAGGTTTCACCAAATACACCTCTCTGAACGACCAGACATGTTGCCGAACACATCCCCATCTCTTTTCTCAACAACTAACCTGAAAGACAAAGGAAATCAAATGAGCAACTCACTCAATTTAGCCGGTACTGTGGCTGAATCGTTCACCTCACAACAAAGTGATACAGAGGGTATCCTGTGCAACCTCGTGCCCGATGAACAACGTATCGCCTTCTGGCCACAGTATTTTGGCAATATCCCGCAGTGGACATTTATTGAACCCCGTATCTTCGCCTGGATGGACCGGCTTTGCGATACATACAGCGGAGGTATCTGGAATCTTTACACGCTCAGCAACGGTGGCGCGTTTATAGCACCGGAGACTGACGCAGACACTTGCGATAAATGGACGCTGTTCAACGCCATTAACGGCAATGGCGCGGAGATGAGTGCAGAGGCGGCGGGTATCGCAGCCTGCCTGCTGGAATACAGTCACCACGCCTGCCGTACGGAATGCGACGCCATAACACATCACTATTACCTTCTGCGGAACTACTCGCTCGGACACGCAGAATGCCACGCCATTATGCGCATTATTGACTGAGGGCGCCTGTATAGAGCAACAGCTAACATTGTTCGCCGCCACATTAAGTAACATATTGATGCTGGGATTACCTTGGCCGATGCAGTCAACTTCCTGGTAGATAAATACAAACTAGTTCGTATCGATCACAGAGGATTTAGCTTACAGGGACAAGTGCCATACTTGACTGTGACAGATATCCTTTATGCCAGGAGAGCATGTGGATTAATGAACCGTTGTTCTTATCGGGAAGTAAGTAATATTATTCTTAGCCGATCGCGGCTGTGATTTGGACTTCAAGAGCCTAAAAGATTTGCACGGTCTGTGAAGATATTGGTTATATTGACGGCTCGATGAAAGGCTCATCGAGTCGCATGAAAACAAGATGGGGGCACAAAAGGGGGCATTTATAAAGATGAAACAAGAAAATATACATATTTATCAATGGATATATGGGTTACGTTATGTTCCTATTATCGCACCATCACTTAAAGATCCTTATAAATCAATATGTTAAACTTAAAGGTCTGCCTTTAATTCATCTATAAGAATCGGTAAATCATCCCTCATAGCTGCCGTTATGGTTGATATGGCAATTGGGATGTTAACTGTAACGGCCTGTAGTTGTACAGCTCGAACAGGTACAAGCTTAACTCGAAGCTGATGACTTCCAATGTCTCAAAATTGCCCAATAAACGCTTAAAAGTTACGCATTCAGCTCCGATGCCCCTTACAGTGCTTCCTGAGGTATACCTAAATGAATCAGCAGAGGAGGAAGTCAGAGGAGGAGTTAACAGAGAGGCGATGATAACCAACGCCCCTGATATATTAGCTATTTTGTGCGTTTGCGGCCGCAATTCTCACGCCACAGATAAAATCCCCCATGCCAGCACCAACGCTGTTACCATCGGCTACGTAATCGCCCTGAAAATCTAATCTCCCATCCATACCGAAGAAACTCAGCTTTCCGAAGCCATTGTCACAATCCGCATTTTTGATGCTGACTTTGTAGTATTTGATTGTCTTATCGCTTTTGTTATCGAACATCATAAGGATAGATGACTCGCCTTTGATGTTTTTGAAAGTACCCTTTTTAGCTGAATACTCAGTGGTGTCATTAGATGCAACCGAAATCCAGTTACTTGAATTTTCTGCAATAGCAACCTGTGACAGAAGAAGTACCGACAAGCCCAGCCATGAGATTTTCTTAACCATAAACGCCATTCCATTTATAAGAGTTTTCTTAATTCTATCCACGCTTTCAGTAACGTTCAATGATGCATCACAGACACTGCTATTTATCAGAGGGAGCAGGGATGCTTACATCGGCACCAGATGCCTCCGCCATCATAGAGACATTTCCAACGCTATTTTCCCGTATGCAGGCGCAGCCAGTCGCTGAGGTTAAACCGTCAGTGCGGCTCAACATGTTAAGTAAAATTGCGATGCATGTCGGGGCGGAAAATGCCGGTCCATTTGCAGGCATTGTGGGGTTGAACCGGCACTAATTACAGCTAATGCGAGCTGAAAATCGGCAGGGCAAAAATGCCTGAGCGGATGATTATCGCGGCTGTAAACCACCGGCCGCGCCGTTACAATGTGCTTTTTTGGCTGCACGCCTTCCGTTAACCGCGGGCGAGCTCGAATAGCTGGCCTGTCGCCGGGGTCAGACCTGACATATGGATACAGGCATGGACCATCCCCTGCAATCGCTCGCTGCGCACCTTAACGCCAGCTTTCTGAAGCCGTTGCCCATAATCCTCAGCCTCATCGCGTAACGGATCATATTCGCAGCTCAAAATGGTGGCCGGAGGTAAGCCGCTGAGTGAAGCGGCATGCAGCGGTTCGGCGTAGGGATGACGACGCAGGCCAAGATAGTTGTCCCAGCAAAACGCCATCGCATCTCGCGTTAAAAAGTAGCCTTCGGCAAACTCCCGGTAGCTCTCCGTCGCCATATCGCGACTTAACGCTGGATACAACAACAGCTGATGCTCGATATGAGGCCCCCCGCGGTCCCGAGCCAACAATGCCGTAGCCGCAGCCATATTTCCTCCAGCGCTATCGCCGCCCACCGCTAACCGACGGGCATCTATACCCAGACGATGCGCCTGCTCGTAAACCCAGCATAGTGCCTGATAGACATCTTCCAGGGGGCGAGGAAACGGATATTCTGGCGCCAGCCGGTAATCAACCGACAGAATTATCCGGCCCGTCGCGTTAGCCAATGCCTGGCAAGGTTGATCGTACAGCGCCAGAGACCCCAGACACCAACCGCCGCCGTGGGCAAACAGCATTGCTGGCCGGGCGCTACCATCATTTGCCGCTACGGGCTTATAGGCGCGAAGCGTAATGCGATGGCCGTCATCAGCGACAACGATATAATCCTTAATACCTCCGCTCATTTCCCCTTTGCCCTGCAGCTGGCGCAAACCCGTTTCTGTCGCCATTCTCATATCGGTCAGCGACACGGGCGCCGGTGTTCCCGCCAAAGAGGCCAAAAACTCGGCAATACGCTTATCAAGCGGCATAACAGGTCCCCTCTGACAGAAATGGCACAATCAGCGCGATAAAAACCTCATGGCACTCTTCGGTAATAAAATGTCCGCAGTCGGCCACCGTCTCGCCGCGCAAATCATGCGCGTTGCCTCGTAAGGTGGCCAGCGGCGCATCGCCCGTCGCGTGCTCCGCACCGATTGTTAGTACCGGCATGGTTAATGGCGTTTGCGCGCGTAATTGATTCTGTCGAATGGTTTCCGGGATCGCCCGATAGTACTCAAAGCCCGCCCGCAATCCACCCGGAGTCGAATAAGCGGCAATGTAAACCTCTGCAGCGACCCGATCGCGGCGATGGGACCAGCGGTTGAAAATATAGGTGAGATACTGTGATTCACGCCCGTAGGTCAAGGTTTCAGGTAAATCAGTCAACTGATTGAACATGAAGTGCCACAGAAAAATGTTCTCCTCCGGCGCGACAAAAATCGGCGGTGGCGGAGCAAGACCAGGGATCACCGCTTCTGTCAGCACCAGGCGCTCGACGGCCTGCGGAAAATCGCTCGCCATAGCGTAGCCAATCCACATGCCGACATCGTGCCCCACCAGACAGTAACGCGAATGTCCCAGTTGCGTCATCATCGTATGCAACATCACGGCGATACTTCCGGTGTCGTAACCGTCGCGCGGTTTGTCCGAATCGCCGATGCCGGGCGGGTCTACGGCTATCGCCTGAAAACCAGCCGCGGCCAGCGCACGCATAACATGGCGCCAGGTATACCAGGTCTGCGGCCATCCGGGGATCAGCAGGACTGGCTGCCCTTTCCCTGCGACAACGCAGTGGATGCGTTGTCCGTTTACCTTCGTATAGACGTGTTGCGTCCCGGGATCCTGTTCCAGGATCTCGTCATATGGCTGTTTCATGGGGGACTCCCTGTGATATTACGGCTTAGCGAATGCCGAGTAATGTATTGATCTGATGAGGATTAACCTGTGCGCCGGCGAAATCGTCGAACACTTTATCAGTGACGTTAATGATGTGGTCGCGGATGAAAGCAGCACCTTCCCGGGCGCCGTCCTGCGGGTGTTTCAGGCAACATTCCCACTCCAGGGTAGCCCAGCCGGAATAGTCATATTGTGCCAGCTTCGAGAAGATGCCATTAAAATCAACCTGACCATCCCCCAACGAGCGAAAACGGCCTGCACGGTCAATCCACGATTGATAGCCACCATAGATGCCCTGGCGACCGGTGGGATTAAACTCGGCATCCTTGGCGTGAAACATGCCAATAACATCTTTATAAATATCAATAAACTCCAGATAGTTAAGCTGCTGAAGCACCATGTGGCTGGGATCGAAAAGTACCTGACAGCGAGGGTGTTCCCCTACCCGCTGATGAAACATTTCGAACGTCACCCCATCATGCAGATCTTCGCACGGGTGGATTTCATAACACAGGTTAATGCCCTGCTCATCGCAGGCATTGAGTACCGGCAGCCAACGTCTGGCCAACTCGTCGAAAGCCGCTTCGATTAACCCTGCCGGACGCTGCGGGAACGGAAACAGATAGGGCCAGGCCAGCGAGCCGGAGAACGTGCCCAGCTCGCTGAGACCAAGCCGTGCTGAGGCTTTGACGGCCAACAGCAGCTGCTGCCGCGCCCATTCACCGCGCGCCTGCGGATCACCATGCAGTGCCGACGGCGCAAAACTGTCGCACATGGCGTCGTAAGCCGGATGTACCGCCATCAGCTGGCCGAAAATATGGCTGGTCAGTTCACTGACGACCAGGCCATGTTCCGCCAGCATTCCGGTGAGGTCATCGCAGTAGGTCTGGCTCTCCGCCGCGGTGGCTACATCAAACAGACGCCGATCCCATGCCGGAATTTGCAATGCTTTGAAGCCGGTTTCCGACGCCCATCGGGCAATCGCAGGCAAGCTGTTGAACGGGGCTATCCCATCACTGAATTGGGCGAGATGCAGGCTTGGGCCTTTGATGGTTTTCATCGTAAACTCCTATTGTTTGTCGATTGACAAACAATAGGAGTAAAATCGGAGAACCACAAGAAAAATTTATAAATTCTTTGGTAATAGCGCAGGATTAAGCGATCCTGTGTGACTGAACGGCAGGCAAAATGGAGCAGCACAATGGCAGGCAGACCGCGCGAATTTGATCGCGAACATGCGCTTTTGAAGGCGCGCAATCTCTTCTGGCGACAGGGATATGAAGGTACGTCAATGTCGGATTTAGTGGCAGAACTTGGCATCGCTTCCGCGCGCATTTACAAAGCGTTCGGTTCAAAAGAACAGTTGTTCCGACAGGCCATCGCCCATTATGAAAGCCAGGAAGGCGGGTTTGCAGATCGGGCCTTCGCCGCTGAGAACAACGTGCAGGAGGCGATCAAAAAGATGCTTGTCGACGCCGTGCGCCTGTACAGCCAGGCGGAATTACCGCGAGGATGTATGGTCGTCGCCTCTGCCGCGAGTGTCAGCGCGGAAAATGATGAGATCAAAACCTGGCTGGCCGAACATCGCCTGCAACGCACGCAACAGATCATCGACCGACTGAGACAGGCGGCGGATAACGGCGAGATACCGGATACGACCGATGCCGACAGTCTGGGAGACTATTTCGCCGTCTTTTTGCATGGTCTTTCCGTTCAGGCGCGCGACGGTGTCTCAGAAGCGCGATTGTTAGCGGCAGTTAACGTCGCGCTTAACGCGCTGCCGTGTACAGCGTAATGCATTATCGCCAGCGATGAATCTTTTAATATCAACGGGTCATTAGTTTACCATCGCAGGTCAGGAGGCCTCACGATGACCACGAGACGCCACCCGTTCTCGTTTGTCTCCTTTCGCACCTCCTCACTGTCTGCATGGATGGCTATGCCGACGGGAAACATCCCCGACGGTGTGTCGGACCGGGTTAAATAAAGGGCCTGCGGTTTCCCGCAGCCTGGGGCGCAGTCGCGTGGCTGACATCACTTGCCGTTTGCAAGCGCATTGACAGCACCAGCTGTAACGTTACACTAAACCGTTATTGTTGATGATCCTCATCAGAAAACGATGCAGGATCAGGCTTGTCGACCCCGTATAAAGCGGCGCGGAGAATCGCTCTCGTCCGCGCCTCGCCCACCGCTGCAAAGGAGATGTATGGCAAACATTCGCGATGTCGCAAAGCATGCTGGCGTGTCCGTCAGCACCGTATCCAACGTGCTCAATGGCCGTACCGACCAGATGCGCGAAGAGACGCTGGCGCGTATCCAGCAAAGCATGCAAACGCTCAATTACTTTCCTAATCGCGTCGCCCAGCAGTTGAAAACGGGCCAGGCCAAAATGATCGGCCTGCTGGTTCCGTCCATCGTCAACCCCAGCTTCGCCTCGCTGGTCCGTGAAGTGGATCTGGCGGCAAAAAAGCGCTTTTATCGCGTGCTGATTGGTAACACCTACCGTCAGATTGAAGAAGAAGAAGCCTTTCTGGAAGATATGTTTGCCCACGGCGTGCGCGGCATTATTGTCGCCGCCGGTGATATTGAAAAACCGCATTTTGTGCGTGCCGCCTCTCAGGGCATGATCATGGTCAACTACGACAGTCGTATGCCGGCCAGCGCCGGTTCCGGCGGTCTGGCGCTCGACAGCGTATCCATGGATAACGTCGAAGCCGGACGTTTAGCCACAGAGCATCTGATTGCGCGCGGCTGCCGACACCTGACCTTCGCCACCGTCGCCGGTATGATCCCGAGCCGCGCCCATAAAATCGAAGGCTTTCTCAGCGCGGTGCAACGCCACGGGCTATTTCGTGAGGGCATGATTGTCGAGGAGAAGACGCAAGCGGCGTACGGTGATGCGGAAATGACCGAACTGGGCCGATCGCTGGCGCAAAAAATCTGCCGCCAGTCGCGCCGTCCTGACGGTATTGTGGCAATTAATGACGCGCTCGGCATTGGGCTGATGGCCGGCCTGCACGAAGCCGGGATTAGCGTGCCGGGAGAGATCTCCATCATCGGCATCGATAACATCCCGCTCTCCGGGCTGGTTTATCCCAGATTAAGTTCGGTGATGCCTCCGCTGAGTGATATGGCGGAGGTCATGGTACAACGCCTGATTGAGCGGACGGACAACCCCTCCCTCCCGCCGCAGGAGTTTTTGTTTACGCCTTCCCTGGTGTGCCGTCAGTCGGTACGCGATGCGCCCGAGGTCTGACTCTCGCGCCGCTGTGTTTGTGCCTGTGACGGGAGAAGAACACGTTGCCCTTCTCCCGCGTCACAGTAGCGTCGGGCCGACGGTGAGCAGAATATTGGCAAAGCGGCGGGTCTCGCCAGAGGCGACAACCAGCAGGGTATCCGACGATTTCGCCAGCGCGTAAAAGGCCTCCCGGGTCACATATTCCACTGCGGTCGACTCAGCAAGCAGAGTGCGATATTCACGCGCAATCGTATTATCAAAATCATCCGGGCAGAACATCAGCACCGCTTTTTCAATATTGATGTAGCCGAGCATTTTTTGCAGGATGACCACGCTGCTAATTAAACCCGGGGAAAAATTGAGATAAATAATCCGCGCCCGCGGAGATGAGTTGGTTAAAAATGAATAATTAGCATCGGCGATAAGAATATTGGCTTTATGGCCACACTGGGCCAACGCCTGGAGCAAATCCGGATGAATAATTTCTGTTTTGATCATGACTACGTTCTCTTAATATGGGCGGGATATAACCCGCCCTGAGATTTATGCCCGATAAATACCGCCGTTAATATCCAGAGTCGCCCCGGAGATAAAGCCATCGTATTCCGAGGCAAGGAAGCAGATCGCGCGTGCGATATCTTCAGGCGTACCGGCTCTTCCCAGCGGAATATCTTCGATAGTCCGATCGGCCGAGGCCTGAGTGGTATGCTGGTTATGAAAACGTGTCCCCAGAATCAGCCCTGGCGCCACCGCATTCACCCGAATACCAAACTCGCCAAGCTCTGCGGCAAGGGAGCGGGTCCACGTCAGCACCGCGCCTTTAGTCATCGAATAGACCAGCGATCCGGAGTGCCCGCCGGAGCGTCCGGCTAACGAGGCGAGATTGACGATACTCGCGCCGTCAGTCGCCTCTTTTAACCACGGCAGCGCCGATTGAGTCACATTGAGCATGGTCGTCATATTGACATCAATGACGGTACGCCAGAACTGCGGGTCAATTTCACCGAGCCATTTGCGGGCAATAATTCCCCCGACGTTATTCACCAGAATATCGATGCCACCTAAGAACGCTGCCCCCGCGGCAACGCAGCGCGCCGCATCCGCCTCGTTGGTCAAATCCGCATAGCCGCAGGCAGCCTTGCCTCCCCGCTGTTGGGCAATCGCGATTAATTCTCTGGGGCCTTCTTCACCGCTGAAATAGTGAATATAGATATCACATCCGGCCTCAATTAATTTTCTCGCAGTCTCTTTACCAATACCTTGCTCAGCGCCAGTAATAAAAACTTTCTTTCCCGTTAATGACCCCATTGCATACTCCTGTTTCAGAATAAATCCGCCATCGGCGCATAATATTTATCAGCGAGAGATTCAGGACGTTGTTATCCCCACCTGCAGGCGTGTTAAATATCAGAACCTGAGCGATACCTGTTGACCTTGCGCCCTGCCGATATTGACAGGACGCCTCTTTTAACCGTGTTTAAATAACGGAATACTGTTGACGACTGGATTCACAATTAATAACCAGCGAGCCCCGGCAACCATGTTGTTAATGGTGGGACCATAGCCACGATAATAATCCCGACGAAGACTACCGCCAGATATTTTGCCATGGGCCGAATAACGTGTTTCATCTCCACGCCGCAAATGGCGCAAGTGGTATAAAGACCGAGTCCGATAGGCGGTGAAAAGAGACCAAAACCCATTGCCATAATCATAATGATGCCGAAATGCAGCGGGCTGAAACCGAGCTGAACGGCGATCGGTACCAGAATCGGCGCAAAGATAATCAGCGCCGGAGCCCCTTCCAGAACGGCGCCAAAAATAACCAGAATAACGATGGTTAATAGCAGAAATAGCCAGGCTCCCTGCTCGACCCCAATGCTGACCAGTAATTCCGCTATTTGCTGCGGGATCATCTGTATCGTCAGCGCATAAGAAAGGCTGGTGGCGCAGGCGACGATAAACAGCAGCACTCCGGACATGGCGGCGATATCGATAAACATTTTTACCGTCGCTTTGAACGTCAGTTCACGAAATGCAAGGCGACCGACGACGATGGCGTAAATCACTGCAAAAGCGGAGATTTCTGTCGAGGTGGCGATCCCCATCATAACGCCGCGGCCAATCATAAAGATCATCACCAGCCCAACGGCGGCACCAAGGTAGAGCTGCGTGCGCGGCCGTAATACCGGATACGCTTCGCTAACGTTGATTTTGCCGCCAAACCGGTTGGCGGCAATCATCAGCAGTACCAGCAGGCAGACGGCGGGCACCAGGCCTGCAATAAACAGCGCGCCAATCGAGATGTTCGCGACAAAACCCATAACAATCAGATTCACGCAAGGTGGGATTGTTTCGGCCATCACGGCCGAGGCGGCAAACACCCCGGCGGCCTCTTCGCCATCCTGTTTAGCCCGACGCACCGCCGGCATCAGCACGCCGCCAACCGCCGCAACATCTGCCAGTTTGGAGCCGGAGATCCCGGAGAAAAAGGCCATCGACAGTACGGTAGTCATATTGAGGCCGCCGCGAAAGCGCCCCATGCCACGCACGATAAGTTCAACGAGCCGCGTTGACATCCCGTTGATCTCCATGGCGGCACCGGCAAGCAGGAAGAACGGAATAGCCAACAGCACGAAGTGATCTACCCCCGCCGCGACCTGCTGGGAGAAAAAGACAAACGGTAATGACGGATCGCAGATAAAGAACACCATCGCCGACAGACCAAGGGTAAACGCAATCGGTACGCCGGCGAGAATACCGAGCACAAAGCAGATCAGCATTAGCCCGGCAGCAGCGCTGGCGGGATCGGCCATGAGCGAAAGTTTCATATAGCCAATGGCGGCCAGAACCACAATGCCAAGGCCGCTGAACAGCACAACCCGAACACGTTCTCGCAAGGCCAGCTCCAGCGCCGCCACCATCATAACCAGCGAACCAATCAGCACCGGAATGACGTAGATTGTCTGCGGTAAACCGGTCTCCGTGGTTTGCAATCGCGCGGCCTGCACCAGGTCGTAGCTGGAAACGACGAGCCCAACCGAGACCAGAAACAGGATCCAGCGGCTGGCATGAACGACATAGGGTCGAACCCGTTCAGGCAGGAAACGCAGGAACAGATCGACGCCAATATGACCCCCTTTCGCCGTCGAGGTGGCCACGCCGAAAAACACCAGCGCAATCATCAGCGCGCGAGCCACCTCTTCGGCCCAATGAATGGGCGAGTGCAGCGCATAGCGCCAGATGACGGATGCAAACACCACCAGCACGTTGATAAACAGCACCAGCGCTCCGGCCCAGGCGGTTAAGGTGGTTAAAAAGCGGCTCAGTTTGCCCAATAGCGCAAGGGCAACGCACCCGTCCTTTGCTTTAATAGAGATATCAGCCATGTTGAATCTTCTCCACAAGATTGCCAATCTCACCGCTTAACCCCGCCGTGGCACGGGCGGGTTAAGCGGCGCCGATCATGACGGGTCTTTTGCCGCCGCGGTAATTTCATCAACGATGGGCTTCATATCCGGATATTGCTTGAGGAACGACTGCCACACGGGCTGCACCTGCTGATAGAAGAACTGGCGATCGGTTTCGCGGAACGTCACCCCTTTTGCTTCAAGGTTCTTTATTGCTTCCTGTTCTTTTTTACCCGCTTGCATGCGTTCATAGTCCGTCGCCTCTTTCGCCGCCGCCAGCACGTCCGCACGCAGCTCCGGCGGGATTTGTTCGAAACTCTTTTTATTCATCGCAATCATCAGCGGGTTGTAGCTGTGGCGAGTCAGGGTGCCGTTTTTGATGATTTCATAATATTTGCTCGCATAAATCGTCGGGGCATCGTGCTCTACGCCGTCAATAACGCCCATTTGCAGGCTGGAATAGACTTCACCGCCCGGCATCGGGATCGCCACCGCCCCCATATGGTTTAACGTGGCAATGAAATTAGGCACCGGCAGCACGCGAATTTTCAGGTTCTTTAAATCCTCCGGCTTTTCAATCACCTTTTTGGTATAAATATTACGCGCGCCGAGGTTAAAGCCGTAGCCGAGCACCATCACGTTGGCTTTATCCATCATTAAGGCGGAGAGTTTTTCCCCGGCGCTGCCGTCCAGCGCTTTCCCTACCTGACTGTAATCTTTAAATAAATAACCCAGATCCAGGACGCCCATTTCAGGTACCAGCGTGGCCCAAATGGATGTACCGGAGATCATCATATTAATTGCGCCAATGCGAACCTGCTGCGTCGCATCGGCCTCTTTGCCCAACATGCCATTGGCAAAATAGTTGAGCTTAATTTGCCCTTTCAATTTCGCATTGTTGTTAATGTTTTCCTGAAAACGGCTGAACCAGATGTAGTGCGCCGAGGAGTCGTCCGCGGGGAGAGAAGAATAAACGCGGAAGTTGAGCGCCGCATGGGCTAAGGCGCTCACCGCACTTCCCGCTATCAGGGCCGAGCTCAAACAAGCAAAAGCTAAAAAACGTCTGGCCGAACAAAACTGTGTCATTTTCATCATCGTTATCCTTTCACGTACCGTTGAGGTGTCTGTAGCACCTTCGGGCCTCGCTAAATCGCCAGGGACTTCACTCATAACCGGAGGGTAAATTTCTACTGTAACGTTTTAGTGTAACGTTACAGACCGTATTCGCCTCGCCAGATAAAAGCAAGTTGCTTCCCCCCGTCATCGCGCATGATGTGTGAATTTTGTGGCAGGCGTCGCGAATTCAGACGCTGGTTTTACATCGTGAAAACGTCGTCATCGCTGTTTAGTCACTGTTTAGTCGCTGCTGTCATCTGACTCTGGCGACTACACTAAACAAACACAGGCGTACCTGGCTGGCGTAAAAGAAGAGGGCCGGAAAAGTCTTTACCGGGCATGACGCGGGTTCGCGCCGAGAGACGTTGGTAAACGTGAAGGCTATCGCAAACGCCGCTTTTGATTCTCCGCTACGCTGGAGTACGCCGTTCAACCGTTAACCTTCTGAGACAGGAAATAACCATGCAACTGAATGACCTAACCTTGTTCCGCCAGCAGGCATTTATCAATGGTGAGTGGCGTGATGCCCTCAGCAGCGATGTCATTACGGTGACCAACCCGGCGAACGGAGAGGTGCTGGGCTCAGTCCCTAAAATGGGCGCAGAAGAGACGCGCGATGCGATCCAGGCCGCCCATCGCGCCCTTCCCGCCTGGCGACAGCTAACGGCAAAAGAGCGCGCCGCGATCCTGCGCCGCTGGTTCGATCTGATGATGGCAAACCAGGACGATCTGGCCCGGCTGATGACCCTGGAGCAGGGCAAACCGCTGGCAGAAGCAAAAGGCGAGATTGGCTACGCCGCTTCATTTATCGAATGGTTTGCCGAAGAGGGAAAACGCATTTATGGCGATACCATTCCCGGTCATCAGGCCGATAAGCGCCTGATCGTGATTAAACAGCCGATTGGCGTTACCGCCGCGATCACGCCGTGGAATTTTCCAGCGGCGATGATCACCCGTAAAGCCGGCCCGGCGTTAGCCGCCGGCTGCACAATGGTACTCAAACCCGCCAGCCAGACCCCTTTTTCCGCGCTGGCGCTGGCCGAACTGGCCAGACGCGCCGGGATCCCTGACGGCGTATTTAACGTGGTGACCGGCTCCGCCAGCGCGGTAGGTAATGAACTGACCGGCAACCCGCTGGTGCGTAAGCTGTCGTTTACCGGCTCCACGGAAATCGGCCGCCAGCTGATGGCGCAGTGTGCCCAGGACATCAAAAAAGTTTCGCTCGAACTGGGCGGTAACGCGCCGTTTATCGTGTTTGACGATGCCGATCTGGATAAAGCGGTAGAAGGCGCCATGGCGTCGAAGTTTCGTAACGCCGGGCAGACCTGCGTCTGCGCCAATCGCCTGTACGTGCAGGACGGGGTGTATGCGCGTTTTGCCGAAAAACTGCAGCAGGCGGTGGAGCAGCTGCATCTCGGCGACGGCCTTCAGGCGGGGGTCACAACCGGACCGTTGATTGATGAGAAAGCCATTGCCAAAGTGCAGGAACATATTGCCGATGCCGTCGGGAAAGGCGCCCGGGTCATCACCGGCGGGAAAGTGGATGCCCTCGGCGGCAACTTCTTTCAGCCGACTATTCTGGTCGATGTTCCCGACGGTGCAAAAGTGGCGAAAGAAGAGACGTTCGGCCCGTTGGCTCCTCTGTTCCGCTTCACAGATGAAGCGGATGTCATCCGCCAGGCCAACGATACTGAATTTGGCCTCGCCGCCTACTTCTATGCCCGTGATTTGAGCCGCGTTTTCCGCGTCGGCGAAGCGCTGGAGTATGGGATTGTGGGCATCAATACCGGGCTGATTTCCAACGAAGTCGCCCCGTTTGGTGGCGTGAAGGCTTCCGGTCTGGGCCGCGAAGGCTCGAAGTATGGCATTGAAGACTATTTAGAAATCAAATACATGTGTATTGGCCTTTAATTCACGTCCGTTCCAGGCAGCGGAGTCCCGATGGGGTGACCCTTCGGGCTCTGTTTGCGCCGCCGGCTACTCGCTTTTCTTGTAGCGCGGTAGCTCAACAGCCGGATAGGAATACGTCTCCTGTACAATGCAGCGGTCAGGTGTCGCCATCCCGGAATAGAAGAAATAATAGTCCTGGCTGTCGGGGAAAAAGACCAGATCGTCGCCATTTTGAAAACGCGTCACGCGAAACGGGACATTGCTTTTGGTTTGCGCCTGTCTTATTCCGGCAGCAACCTGGAAGTGATCGCCCCATTTCATTGTCGACAGCTGGTAATGGAATTTTGAGATCGTCACGCTTTTGCGTAACGAGCAGGACAATTTCACTGCAGTCCCGGCAAATGCCGGAGAAAGAAACAGGCTTAACAGACTCATTAGTAATACAATCTTCATAAATATCTTTATTTTACAGGGCCATGTGGTGACGGTAACACGGATAGCCTGTTCAGGCATTCTCTCGGGACACATTTCCTCGGTACGGCGCGCTTCTAAGAAAAATCCTATAAACAGGGTGATGGAAATAAGTCCGACATCACTCAACGACACCAGTGATTAATGAAAATCTGGCAGTTTGAGGGCGGGTAAAGGAATAAAAAAATCCACGCGCTCGGGCGTGGATTTTTTTCGATATAACCAGATAATCGGCGAGATATCAGGCGCGCAGTCTGAGCGGCTCGCTAAAGTCATCGGCGGGTTCCAGCTTCAGGCTGAATGTCGCCAGCAATGCGTTAGCCCGATCGTGGAAATCACGCAGCGTTTTCTCAAGTTTCTCGCTGACTTCCGGATCGTCAATAGCCACCGGCCGCCAGCTCCCTTCTTTATCGAACAGGCCAAACTGATAGCTGTAAGTGAAGCGTGATGCCTGCGCTTCCATCTCCATCCACCATCCCCAGAACTCTCGTTTTTCCGGGGCGGGTTTTACATTGACGCAAACTGCCAGGCAATCGAAAAAGAAGCGGTTGTCTTCACACTGTTCTTCACGAATATAAGGGCCAAGAGCCGTGAATTTCTTAATCAGCTTACTCTTGAGGTGTCCACTCGGTAACGTCATTGCGATCTCCTTTAGTGATGCAACTGTTTTACCAAATCAATAAAATTTAGCAATATATTAACTAAATCTCTGATTGATCCAGCGGGCAATCTGGCGCAATGCGCGATCGAAATTGTGATAAACGGGCTTAAATGGAATCTCAAGCAGCTTACCATCGGCGGATGACGACGTAATTAAGCGCGATTCCTCTTCCGGGCTGAACGGATCGTTTTTCCAGAAGCCAGAAAGCATCGGCGTCGGACAGCGACGGCCCAGAAGCCCCTGGGTTTTTAATGAGTAGCGGTTCAGCTCTATGCGCAATGCTTCATCAGATGCATCGTGCATGCCCAGCCGCGATGCCAGAACGTCGAGATACATTTCCGGAACCCGGCCCTGGTGCAGCGGATCCACCAGCAGGTTATGCACCACCGGGCCGAGGCAGGCCACGGCTTTTAAGCGCTGCGGTTCCAGATAACCCAGACGGACGGCGACATTCGCCCCAAAACGGAAACCGAACGCTGCAACCCGGGTATGATCGACCCACGGCACATTCGTCAGGTGCCGCAACGCATGCTGATGCAGCAGGCTGGTATCCTGGGTTAGCTTCCATTTTGACGAGAAGCCTATCGAAGGCATATCCAGCGTCAGCATGGCAATCCCCAGCGGCGCAAAATAGTTCTCATACAGGCTGTAGTAGTCCGTCTGCAGCGCATCCAGACCGCCGCACATCAGGACCACCGGGAACGGACCTTCGCTTTTCGGCATATGTAAAAAGCCGGTCACCGGCGCGCCGCCGGGCACAGGAAACTCCAGCTCGCGCAGCTCGCCCGGCAGGCGAAGAGCCGCCTCTTCATAGGCCCGATTAGCCAGCGCCTGCGCCTGCTCCGCCAGCTCATCACCTTTAATATGTGGGTAGGCGGCAATGCTATAGAGATTGGATGCATGCAGCCAGTGGCGCCCGCTGCTCAGCGGATCGGCTTCCTGCCCGGCCTTTTGCTGCCAGATCATCGCCTGTTTGGCCCATTCGAAAATCCAGTTGCCGCCGCGATAGCCCACCACGGTGTCATAAAGCTCCGGATCCGTACGCTCAGCATCGCTCATCACAATGCGCGCCTGCACATCCAGGATCTCCTGTGGCGCCACGCCGCGCCAGATCCACATCAGACGGTTAATCAAGCGATACCAGTGATCGACATTGCTCCCGTCGAGCGCAGAGTGGATCGGCTGTTGCGAACCCGACGCAAACCGGCGCACCAGCGTAGACGTTTCTGGATGTTTGAATCGAGGTTTAAACAGTGTTTCGCTAAGGTTAGCTTGTGACATGTGCAGCCTCCATCGTGTTGCCACTCCGGGCTATTGTAACCTGCATACGGGCAAAAAAAACCACGCCCGGCATAACCGGGCGTGGTAAATAGCACTCACCTTGTAAATTAACGACCTGAGATCGGCGGTACGAACACCACGCCCATATCCCACGGTTGTTCAATCCAGGTATCCTGCGGGATATCAACAACATAATCATCAACCAGCGGACGACCAGCCGGTTTAGCAAAAATGGTAACGAAGTGTGCTTTTGGGTACATTTCGCGAATAGCGACGGCGGTACCGCCGGTATCGACCAGGTCATCGATCACGATGAAACCTTCACCATCACCTTCAGCGCGTTTCAGGACGGTCAGCTCACGCTGGTTATCGTGGTCGTAGCTGGAAATGCAAACGGTATCAACATGACGAATACCCAGTTCACGCGCCAGTAATGCACCCGGTACCAGACCACCGCGGCTTACGGCAATAATGCCTTTCCATTGTTCAGAAGGCATCAGACGATTGGCCAGTTTGCGGGCGTGAATCTGCAACATGTCCCAGGTGACGACGTATTTTTCGCTCATGTGAAGTGTCCCAGCCTGTGTAATACGGCTTAAATAATGTTCGAGGGGGAAAATGGTTGCGCGAGATTATAGAGATCTGACGCACTAAAAACCAGTGTTAAGCGGCCATCCCAGCGCTTTTTGCGTTGTTTACACTACCAGTCGGCGTGGAAAGTGGTATTCTCAACCCCACCGCGCAAGCCTGCGCCTGTTGTATTTTTTATTGCTAACCCTCGACCTGCAAAAGACTTTTGCAGGCGATCGTAAGGAGACTCATCGTGTCTGAATTGTCTCAATTATCCCCGCAGCCGCTATGGGATATTTTTGCCAAAATCTGCTCCATTCCCCATCCGTCCTATCACGAAGAACAACTCGCTGAACACATCATGGGCTGGGCAAAAGAAAAAGGCTTACACGCAGAACGCGATCAGGTTGGCAACATTCTGATTCGTAAGGCCGCCACGGCCGGTATGGAAAACCGTAAACCGGTTGTTCTGCAGGCGCACCTTGATATGGTGCCGCAGAAAAACAACGACACCGTTCATGACTTCACTAAAGATCCGATTCAGCCATATATCGATGGCGAGTGGGTCAAAGCGCGCGGCACCACCCTGGGCGCGGATAACGGCATCGGTATGGCTTCTGCGCTGGCAGTGCTGGCTGATGACAGCGTCGTACATGGCCCGCTGGAAGTGCTGCTGACCATGACCGAAGAAGCCGGCATGGACGGCGCGTTTGGTCTTCAGGCTAACTGGCTGCAGGCCGATATCCTGATCAATACCGACTCTGAAGAAGAGGGCGAAATCTATATGGGTTGCGCCGGCGGTATCGACTTTACCTCCAACCTGACCTTAACCCGCGAAGCGGTGCCGGCAGGTTTCCAGAGCTTTAAGCTGACCTTAAAAGGGCTGAAAGGCGGTCACTCCGGCGGCGAAATTCACGTCGGTCTGGGGAACGCCAACAAGCTGCTGGCCCGTTTCCTCGCCGGTCACGCGCAAGAGCTGGACCTGCGTCTGGTCGATTTCAACGGCGGCACCCTGCGTAACGCCATTCCGCGTGAAGCTTTCGCTACCGTCGCGGTCGCGGCCGATAAGGTCGATGCGCTGAAAGCGCTGGTCGCCACCTATCAGGACATCCTGAAAAACGAACTGGCGGCAAAAGAGAAAAATCTGGTGCTGCTGCTGGACTCTGTCGTCAACGACAAAGCGGCCCTGACCGTGCAATCCCGTGACGGCTTTGTGCGTCTGCTCAACGCCACGCCAAACGGTGTTATTCGTAACTCTGACGTGGCAAAAGGCGTTGTCGAGACCTCTCTGAACGTCGGCGTCGTGACCATGACCGATGATAATGTTGAGATCCACTGCCTGATTCGTTCGCTGATCGACAGCGGCAAAGATTACGTCGTCAGCATGCTGGATTCACTGGGTAAACTGGCGGGCGCGAAAACCGAAGCCAAAGGCGCATACCCTGGCTGGCAGCCGGACGCGAACTCACCGGTGATGCATCTGGTGCGTGAAACCTATCAGCGTCTGTTCAACAAGACGCCGAACATCCAGATTATCCACGCCGGCCTGGAATGCGGTCTGTTCAAGAAACCGTACCCGAACATGGATATGGTCTCCATCGGGCCAACCATTACCGGCCCGCACTCTCCGGATGAGCAGGTGCATATCGAAAGCGTTGGTCAATACTGGACGCTGCTGACGGAACTGCTGAAAGCGATTCCTGCGAAGTAAGTTACGGCAATAAACGGTCCGGATAGCGGCGCGTGGCGCCTTATCCGGGCCGTCTCACCTTCTCCATACGGTAATTAATAAACGTCTCGCCGCGCACCGCCACCTGCTGTTCTTCCACGACCCTGAAACCATGCCGTTCAAAACACGGTTTTGCCGTAATGCTCGCATCGACCGTCAGGGAGCCATGCGGTATCTGCGTAAACAGTTCCTGGAGTAGCGCGCTGGCAATACCCCGGCGGCCATACTCCGGCGCCACAAACAGGAGATCGATATAGCGGTCCACGGCGGTGATAAACCCCACAGGACGCTGGTCCATCGCCGCGACCCATACCAGAGACTCCCTCATTTTGTGCCGCCAGCGGGTCTCGTCTATCTGCGCCCAGGCGGCTATCTGGCGGGGTGAATAATCATGACTGGCGGTCTCTTGTACCGCGCGCAGAAAAATGGCGCACAGCGCAGTAAAATCATCGTCGCGATAAGGTCTGATCTTCAGCATCGTTATAACCCCAGTACCAGCTGCCGCTCCAGTTGAGGATCGAGCAGCGTCACATGCAACCCGACCAGCCGCACTCCGCGACCGCCCCGCCGTTCGTGCCAGGCTTTGTAGGCGGTGGAGAGCAAATCCTCTTTATTCAGGCGCGGCCAGACATGTTCCTGAGTGGTCAGCTGAAAATCATTGAATTTCAGCTTTACCCCCTGACGGGCAATCAGAAGGTCCGGTTTGACCTTCAGCACCCGCCGCTCCAGCTCTGGATAGAGGTGCTCAATGATGCTCTCACAGGCAGACCACTCGTGGATATCCTCCACCAGCGTACGCTCAACGCCAACCGATTTACGCTGTCGGGTGTTGTTGATCTCCCGCTCATCGATTCCCTGGCTACGCTCCCACAGGATCCGACCAAACTTACCAAAACGGCGGAGCAACATCGCCAGGTCGCTTTTCTGCACATCTTCGCAGGTACGCAGCCCCATGCTTTCCAGCTTTGCGGCTGAGACTTTCCCCACGCCGGGGATCTTCGCCAGCGGCAGCGTTCGGACAAACTCCGCGACCTGATGCGGCGCAATCACAAACTGACCGTTGGGTTTATTCATATCGGAAGCAATTTTCGCCAGAAATTTTACCGGCGCGATACCGGCAGAGGCGGTCAGTTGAAGCTCGTGAAAAATGGTCTGGCGAATCTCTTCCGCGATCAGCGTCGCAGAGCCCTGGCAGTGAACGCTATCGCTGACGTCGAGATACGCCTCATCCAGAGACAGCGGTTCAATTAACGACGTGTAGCGTGAGAAGATTTCACGGATATGGGACGAGGCCTCTTTGTAGGCATCAAAGCGGCCGGGTAGCAGGGTTAAATGCGGGCAAAGCTTGAGGGCCATCGCGGTCGGCATCGCGCTGCGTACGCCAAATTTGCGCGCCGGATAGTTGGCCGTGCTGATCACCCCCCGCTGTACCCGGCTACCGCCGATGGCAATGGGGATATCACGCAGGGCTGGATTATCCCGCATTTCCACGGCGGCAAAAAAGCAGTCCATATCGACATGGATAATTTTGCGCATACTCAGCCCTCAACGATTACTGGTTAAGTATACAGTAATAATACAAGGAATGAGAAGCGGGGTTTGTAGGGCTGATAAGCTTGCGCCATCAGGCAATAATGCCCGGCGGCGCAAGCTTGCCGGGCCTACGGAGAGATCAGAGGATCCGATTTTGCTGGCGCTGTGCTTCACGAGCCATGCGCTTTTTACGTGCATCGCACGGCTCCGGGCAGTCGCAGACCTTCTCAAGCCCCAGCGATGAGATACCGCCGCAGCTGCCCTGGAGACTTTTGCGCTTTATCAGATATCCTAAGGACATCCCCAGAATAACCAGCGCGAAAATGACGAAGGTTGCCACAAACACCGTCAACATCATTAACCTCCAAAGTCATCCAACATGATGTTGTCATCCTCAACGCCAAGATCTTTTAGCATCTTGATCACTGCGGCATTCATCACCGGCGGCCCACACATATAAAACTCGCAGTCCTCCGGCGCCGGATGATCGCGCAGGTAGTTTTCATACAGCACATTGTGAATAAAGCCGGTGTGGCCGTTCCAGTTATCTTCCGGCTGCGGATCGGAAAGCGCCACGTGGAAGGTAAAGTTCGGATTTTCACGTGCCAGCTGTTCAAACTCATCGTCATAGAACATTTCACGCAGCGAACGGGCGCCGTACCAGAAGCTGATTTTGCGCTTGCTGTGCAACCGTTTAAGCTGGTCGAAAATATGCGAACGCATGGGCGCCATACCAGCGCCACCGCCGATAAAGACCATCTCGGCGTCCGTCTCTTTCGCGAAGAACTCGCCGAACGGCCCGGAAATCGTCACCTTATCACCGGCTTTCAGCGACCAGATATACGAAGACATGATCCCCGGCGGCGCATCCGGCACTTTCGGCGGTGGCGTCGCAATACGCACGTTGAGCATAATGATGCCCTTCTCATCCGGATAGTTCGCCATCGAATAGGCGCGCAGCGTCGGCTCTTTAACCTCGGAAACATAGCGGAACAGATTAAATTTATCCCAGTCCGCGCGGTACTCGTCCGGCACGTCAAAATCGGCATACGCCACTTTATGCGACGGACATTCAATCTGAATATAGCCGCCCGCGCGGAACGGCACGCTTTCGCCTTCCGGGATGGCCAGCTTCAGCTCTTTAATGAAAGTCGCTTTGTTATCATTGGAGATAACTTCACACTCCCATTTTTTGACGCCAAAAATCTCTTCCGGCAGCGCGATCTTCATGTTTTGTTTCACGGCGACCTGACAGGCCAGACGGCAGCCCTCTTTCGCCTCGCGTTTGCTGATATGGGAAAGTTCGGTAGGCAGGATATCACCGCCCCCCTCCTTCACCGTCACCCGGCACTGGCCGCAGGAACCGCCGCCGCCGCAGGCAGAAGAGATAAAGATCCCGTTGCTGGACAGCGTATTCAGCAGCTTATCGCCCGCCGGCGTGCGAATCTGTTTATCCGCTTCATTATTGATTTCAATAATCACATCACCGGCGTTGACCAGCTTCGAGCGCGCCGCCAGGATCAGCCCCGACAGCACCAGCACGATCAGCGTGAACATCACGACGCCAAGAATAATTTCCATACTTTCCGCCCTTATAGCTGCACACCGGAGAATGACATAAAGCCCAGCGCCATCAGACCTGTGGTAATAAAGGTGATCCCTAACCCGCGCAGACCCGCGGGCACATTTGCGTATTTCATTTTTTCGCGGATGCCCGCCATCGCCACAATCGCCAGCATCCAGCCGATACCGGAGCCGAAGCCATACACGATGGATTCCGGGAAGTTATAGTCGCGCTGCACCATAAAGGAGACGCCGCCAAAAATGGCGCAGTTCACGGCAATAAGCGGCAGGAAGATCCCCAGTGCGTTGTACAGCGACGGGAAATACTTATCGAGGATCATCTCCAGAATCTGCACCAGCGCGGCGATCACCCCGATAAAGGTGATGAAGTTGAGGAAGCTCAAATCCACCCCGTCCACCAGCGCACCATCGCGCAGTACGAGGTTGTAAATCAGGTTGTTCACCGGCACGGAAATGCCGAGCACCACCGTCACCGCTACGCCAAGACCAAACGCCGTGGAGACTTTCTTCGACACCGCAAGAAACGTACACATGCCGAGGAAGAAGGCCAGCGCCATGTTTTCAACAAACACCGCGCGGACAAAAAGACTGAGGTAATGAGCCATACTCGGTTACTCCTTCTCCTGCTGTTCCGGCTTCCAGCTGCGCAGCGCCCAGATCAGCAGACCGATGATGAAAAACGCGCTCGGCGCGAGCAGGAACAGGCCGTTCGGCTGATACCAGCCGCCGTTCTGCACGGTTTGCAGCACGGTGACGCCAAACAGTTTGCCGCTGCCGATAAGCTCGCGCAGGAAACCGACAATCATCAGAATGGCGCCGTAGCCCAGACCGTTACCGATACCGTCCATAAAGCTCGCCAGCGGCGGCGACTTCATGGCATACGCTTCCGCGCGCCCCATCACGATACAGTTGGTGATGATAAGCCCGACGAACACCGACAGCTGTTTGGAGACTTCGTAGGCGTAGGCGCGCAGCAGCTGATCGACGACGATCACCAGCGAGGCGATGATCGCCATCTGCACGATAATGCGCACGCTGTTGGGAATATGGTGGCGGATCATCGAGATAAACATGCTGGAAAACGCCGTCACCAGCGTTACCGCGATAGTCATGACGAATGCGGTTTCCAGCTTGGTGGTCACCGCCAGCGCCGAACAGACCCCCAGCACCTGCAGGGCAATAGGGTTGTTGCTAATCAACGGCCCGACCAGCACCCGTTTTACTTCTTTCATCTCATCGAGCTCAGCCATTGTTCAGGCCTCCTTCACGAATCTGCTTGAGGAACGGACCAAAGCCCTGCTCCCCCATCCAGAAATCAAAACTGTGCTGCACGCCGTTGGACGTGAGCGTTGCGCCGGAAAGGCCGTCAACCGCGTAGTCATCACCCTGACGCGCACCGCCTTTCACCACTTTCAGCGCCGGCATGCCGCTGTCGTCGAGCACTTTTTTGCCGATGAACTGTTTACGCCAGGCGGGGTTTTCCACTTCGCCGCCGAGGCCCGGCGTTTCGCCCTGATCGTAATAGGTGATGCCTTTCACGGTACGACCATCGGTATCAAGCGCCACAAAGGCATACATCATCGACCACAGGCCGTTGCCGTAAATCGGCAGCACCACTTCCTGAACCTTTTTCTGCTCGTCTTTCACGAGGTAGATTTCCACCACGTTAGTACGACGCTTGATGCCCGCCGGATCCTGGCTGGCCTCCAGCACGGTACTTTGCTCAGGATCTTTCAGCGCCAGCCCCTGATTAAAGGAGTCCGGATCTTTTTCCAGCAGTTCGCCGCTTTTCAAATCCAGCAGCCGCGGGCTGATGCGCTCGGCAAACACCGAGGCAATCTCCTCCTGCTTCATGTCCGGCTGCATCAGCCCGGCAACGGAGAGAATGTTACGCTGTTTATCGAGCGCTTTTTGCTCCTGCTGGCGCGGCTTCAGCCCCACCGCAGAACCGGCAACAATGACCGAGCAGACCAGGCAAAGCACCAGCACCACCAGCAGAGTTTTGCCGATGCTATCGTTACTTTTTTTCTCAGCCACGCGACTTCCTCCGCTTGATATTGGCCTGCACCACCAGGTAATCGAACAGTGGCGCAAAGAGGTTGGCAAACAGAATGGCCAGCATCATCCCTTCCGGATAGGCCGGGTTCACCACGCGGATCAGCACGCACATCACGCCGATCAGCACGCCGTAACTCCATTTCCCTTTATCGGTAAACGAGGCGGATACCGGGTCCGTCGCCATAAACATCATGCCGAAGGCAAAACCGCCGAGCACCAGATGCCAGTACCACGGCATGGCAAACATCGGGTTGGTATCAGAGCCAACAAAGTTAAACAGCGTTGCCGTGGCAATCATGCCAATCATCACCCCGGCGACAATGCGCCAGGAGGCGACGCGACCGAAAATGATGATGGCGCCGCCAAGCAGAATCATCAGCGTCGAGACCTCGCCGATGGAGCCGGGAATATTGCCGAGGAAGGCATCCATCCAGCTGACCGGCTGGCCGCTGGTGACATTCACCAGCGCTTCACCGCCGCGGCTCGCCCACTGAGAAAGCGGCGTTGCGCCGGAGAAACCGTCCGCCGCCGTCCACACCAGATCGCCGGAAATTTGCGCCGGATAGGCGAAGAACAGAAATGCACGCCCGGCCAGCGCCGGGTTGAGGAAGTTACGCCCGGTGCCGCCGAAGATCTCTTTGCCAATCACCACGCCAAAACTGATGCCCAGCGCCGCCTGCCATAACGGCAGCGTCGGCGGCACAATCAGCGCGAACAGAATGGAGGTAACAAAGAAGCCTTCGTTGATTTCGTGTTTGCGCACGATGGCGAACAGCACTTCCCAAAAGCCGCCGACGATAAACACGGTGAGATAAATGGGCAGGAAGAACACTGCGCCCAGCCCCATCATGCTCAGCCAGCCCGCATCCGGGCCAAAGTTCACCCCCAGCCACTGCGCCACGCTATAGTGCCAGTGGCTGGCGATCACCTGCTGCAGCTGCTCCGCGCCGTAGAGTTTGTGTAGCGCCGGGATAGTTTGCAGCCCGACGTTGTACATGCCCCAGAACATCGCCGGGAACACCGCCAGCCACACCAGGATCATCATCCGCTTGAGGTCGATGGCATCACGGACGTGAGAGGCCCCTTTCGTCACCTGACCCGGGGTATAGAAAATAGTCGCCGCCGCCTCATACAACGGGTAGTACTTTTCCAGTTTGCCGCCGTGGGTGAAGTGCGGCTCAATTTTTTCCAGCAGATTTTTCAAACCCATCACTTATCCTTCCTGCTCAATGCGGGTTAAGACGTCACGCAGCAGCGGGCCGTATTCATATTTTGCCGGGCAGACGTAGGTGCAGAGCGCTAAATCTTCTTCATCCAGCTCCAGGCAGCCCAGCGCCTGCGCGCTGTCGGTGTCTCCCGCCAGCAAATCCCGCAGCAGATGCGTCGGCAGAATATCCAGCGGCATCACGCGCTCGTAGTTGCCGATGGGAACCATCGCACGCTCGCCGCCGTTGGTATCCGTTGAGAAACTGAACAGTTTGTGTTTGAGAAAATGTCCGAGCGTGGTGCGGGTAATCGAAAATTTGTCTTTGCCCGGCATCACCCAACCAAACAGCTCCTTCTCACGCCCTTCCTTCACGACGCTCACCTGCAGGTGATAGCGACCAAGGAACGCATACGGCCCCTGGGCGTGGGTACCGCTCAGCACCGAGCCGGAAATGACCCGGTTTTCCCCCTCCAGCAGCTCACCGGCCAGCAGTTCATCAAGACTGGCGCCGCAGCAGGTTTCGATCAGCCGCGGCTCTTTGACCTGCGGGCCCCCGAGCGCAATCACGCGTTTGCTGTAAAGTTCCCCGTCGAGAAACAGCCGGCCGATGGCGATAACATCTTGATAGTTAAGGTGCCAGACCTGTTTATTCAGGCTGACGGGCTCAAGGAAATGGATATGGGTGCCTGCCAGCCCGGCCGGATGCGGCCCGGCGAACTGGTTAAAGGTCACCTGCCCTGCGGGGTGGCCACCGAGCTTGCCGCCGCTGGCCTGGCAGACATGCACTTTGCCATCCGTCAGGCTGGTGAGCACGGTGAGTCCCGCATCGAAGGCCTCGCGGTGGGCCAGAATAATCGGTTGCGGATCTGCCGCCAGGGGGTTGGTATCAATAGCGGTCACGAAAATCGCCGCCGGTACGCTCCCCGGCACCGGCGTTTTACTAAACGGACGAGTGCGGAATGCCGTCCATTGGCCGGAAGTCAGCAGCTGCTGCTGCACAGTTTCCCGCGCCAATCCAGCCAGGTCGCCCGGTGCATAGCGGGGGAAGGAGACGGCCTCATCGCCGTCGACATCGATAACAATGGATTGCAGAACCCGACGTTCGCCGCGATGGATGGCGCCAATCACCCCAGCCGCAGGTGCGGTAAAGCAGACGCCGGGGTTCTTTTTGTCTTCGAAGAGGATCTGCCCTTTTTGTACCCGGTCACCTTCGCGCACCGCCATTGAGGGGCGCATACCGACGTACTCCTCGCCCAGCAGCGCGACGCGTTTGACGGCAACCTGAGAAGTTTTCTGCTGTGATGGCATGCCAGCTATGGGCAGATTCAGCCCTTTCGTGATTTTAATCATATCGTTAGCAGGTATCCGTAACTTAAACCTCGATATCAGACCGAGGCCAGCAACATTGATGGGAAATCAGAGAAAAGGAAAAGCTGAGTCCTGGCGGTTCACAAGACGGGAGAGAAGCATCCTTTCTTACCCTGATCGTTAAGCGGCGCAAGTGTAACATTTCGTGAGCGGCGTCAGTAGATAAACCACGATTAACTACCTATAAAATGAGATCTATTGCGCAAAGTTCTGACTGCGCTTTGACGTCGGATTCGCTATAAAGGACAACTAAATTGTAAACGCGGTAAGGCCGCGCTTGCGAAAAAATGCCGTGATGCTAATGTGAGCGCTCTAAATCCAGAAAACTCTGATTTCGGGTCTCTCTTGCCGTCCTGGCAATGTGGCTATTTTGTTTTATCAAGGAACAAGCAGTATGCGCAAAATCGCATTATTTATTGCGATGCTTCTGTTGCCGTGCGTTTCATTTGCTGGGTTACTCAGCAATAGCGGCTCGACGACGCCGGTTAGCAAAGAATACAAGCAACAATTAATGGGTTCCCCGGTTTACATTGAGATCTTCAAAGAAGAGCGTACGCTCGATCTCTACGTCAAAATGGGCGAAACCTACCAGCTACTCGACAGCTACCGGATCTGTAACTATTCCGGCGGTCTGGGGCCGAAGCAGCGTCAGGGCGACTTCAAAAGTCCGGAAGGGTTTTATAGCGTGACGCGCAATCAGCTCAAGCCTGACAGCCGTTTCTATAAAGCCATTAATATCGGCTTCCCGAACGCCTACGATCGCGCCCATGGTTATGAAGGTAAATACCTGATGATTCACGGTGCCTGCGTATCCATCGGCTGCTACGCGATGACCGATACCGGCATTGATGAGATTTTCCAGTTTGTGACCGGCGCGCTCGTGTTCGGCCAGTCCAGCGTGCAGGTCAGCATTTATCCTTTCCGCATGACCAATGCCAATATGGAACGCCACAAATACTCCTACTATGCGGATTTCTGGAAACAGCTGAAGCCAGGCTACGACTATTTCCAGCAAACCCATAAGCCGCCGGTTATCTCAGTGGCCGATGGCCGCTATATCGTCAGCAAGCCGCTCAGTCATGAAGTTATCCAGCCGCAGCTGGCTTCAAACTACACGGTCCCCGAGGCAAAATAACGCCCACTCGCCTGGCATGATTTTATGCCAGGTCTCGTTGCCGGTCAGCGGCTGAGTGGCGATAACGGTGACCACATCGTTAGGTGTGGTCTCCCGTTGAAAATCGATTTCTACGTCCTGATCCAGTAACGTTGCCACGCCAAACGGCGCCCGCCGCGTAATCCAGTGCAGATTCGTCGAGCAAAACGCCATCACGTAACGCCCGTCCGACAACAGCATATTAAAGACGCCTTTTTCCCGTAGCGAGCCCGCGAGGGTGGCGATAAAGCTGAACACTTCAACCATATCGTCCGGCGTCCCCGAATAGCGCTCGGTCAGGCAGTGCAGCAGCCAGCAGAAGGCTTTTTCGCTGTCGGTCTCGCCGATCGGCTGGAGATTTCCGGTATCCAGGGACTCATAGCCCTCTAACTGGCCGTTATGAGCATAGGTCCAGTTGCGTCCCCACAGCTCGCGGGTAAAGGGATGGGTGTTTTCCAGCGCAACGATACCGCGGTTAGCCTGGCGAATATGGGCGATGACCGAGCACGATTTGATGGGATAGTCCTGTACCAGTTTCGCAATCGGCGACTGGAAGCTGGGCTGCGGATCTTTAAATGTGCGACAGCCTTTACCTTCATAAAAGGTAATACCCCAGCCATCTTTATGCGGGCCGGTGCCTCCACCGCGCTGAACCAGCCCGGTAAAGCTAAAACAAATATCTGTTGGCACATTCGCGCTCATCCCGAGCAATTCGCACATACATCACCTCTTCGCACTTTCAGGCAGTGCCGGGTGGCGCGCAGCTTACCCGGCCGACAACTCAGCCCGCAGGTCGGGCAAACACAGTGCCGCCCGACACCATGTCATCAGGCCTTAACCATCTCTTTTTCGATCAGCATAATCAGAATATGAATCACTTTAATGTGAATTTCCTGAATACGATCGGCATAACCAAAATGCGGCACGCGAATTTCAACATCGGCGGAACCGGCCATTTTACCGCCATCTTTGCCGGTCAGCGTGATGACCTTCATCCCCTGCGCGCGGGCAGCCTCAATTGCCTTAATCACGTTGCCGGAGTTGCCGGAGGTGGAGATACCCAGCAGCACATCGCCAGCGCGACCCACGGACTCGACGTAGCGGGAGAAGACGTACTCATAGCCAAAATCGTTACTGACGCAGGACAGGTGGCTGACGTCTGAAATCGCAATCGCCGGATAGCCGGGGCGATTCTCACGATAGCGCCCGGTCAGTTCTTCTGCAAAGTGCATCGCATCGCAGTGGGAACCGCCGTTACCGCAGGAGAGGACTTTACCACCGGCCTTAAAGCTATCAGCCAGCAGCACCGCGGCACGCTGAATCGCGTGAATATTGGCTTCGTCCTGCAGAAAGTTAGCCAGCGTTTCCGCCGCTTCGTTCAGTTCGTTACGAATAAGATCCTGGTACATGAGGATAATCCTTCAGTATGGTTGGAATAACCCTGGCAGTGTACCGGATAGGCGCCGAAGCGAGAAGAAGCAGCCGACGTTATCCGCCGTGGTTTTGATTTTACGTGCCGCATTTACGTACAACAATGTGAGCAAGGTTGTAATTATTTTGTAAACACATTGCTAAAGCCAATAACATCCACTACAACCATATCATCACAAGTGGTCAGACCTCCTACAAGACAGGGAGCATTTCTCTATGATGATTTTGAGTATTGTTGCAACCGTTGTTTTACTCGGTGCGCTCTTCTATCACCGAATTAATCTCCTGCTGAGCAGCGTGATTTTGCTCGCCTGGACCGCGGCGCTCAGCGTTGCCGGGCTGTGGAATATCTGGCTGCTGCTGCCGCTGGCGATTATTCTGCTGCCGTTCAACTTTGCGCCGATGCGCAAGTCAATTTTCTCGGCACCGGCATTCCGCGCATTCCGTAAGGTGATGCCGCCGATGTCGCGTACCGAAAAAGAGGCCATCGATGCGGGCACGACCTGGTGGGAAGGCGACCTGTTTCGCGGGACGCCAGACTGGCAGAAACTGCACAACTATCCGCAGCCGCGCCTGACCGCCGAAGAACAGGCGTTCATCGACGGGCCGGTAGAAGAAGCCTGTCGCATGGCGAACGATTTTGAAATCACCCATGAAATGGCCGATCTGCCGCCGGCGCTGTGGGCCTACCTGAAAGAGCATCGTTTCTTTGCGATGATCATTAAGAAAGAGTACGGCGGCCTGGAGTTCTCCGCTTACGCTCAGTCACGGGTGCTGCAAAAGCTCTCCGGCGTTTCCGGTATCCTGGCGATTACCGTCGGCGTGCCGAACTCCTTAGGCCCGGGCGAACTGCTGCAACATTACGGTACTGAAGAGCAGAAAAACCACTATCTGCCGCGCCTGGCGCGTGGTCAGGAAATTCCGTGCTTTGCGCTGACCAGTCCGGAAGCGGGCTCTGACGCCGGCGCCATCCCGGACAGCGGCGTCGTCTGCATGGGCGAATGGCAAGGCGAGCAGGTACTGGGCATGCGCCTGACCTGGAATAAGCGTTATATCACCCTCGCCCCTATCGCGACCGTATTGGGCCTGGCTTTTAAACTCTCCGATCCCGACCGTCTGCTGGGCGGCGAAGAAGATCTGGGCATCACCTGTGCGCTGATCCCGACCAGCACCCCGGGCGTCGAAATTGGCCGTCGCCACTTCCCGCTGAACGTGCCGTTCCAGAATGGTCCGACCCAGGGGAAAGATATTTTCGTGCCGATCGATTACATCATCGGCGGCCCGTCGATGGCCGGCCAGGGCTGGCGGATGCTGGTGGAATGCCTGTCCGTAGGACGCGGCATCACCCTGCCGTCTAATGCCACCGGCGGACTGAAATCCGTGGCGATGGCGACCGGCGCCTATGCCCATATTCGTCGCCAGTTCAAAATCTCCATCGGTAAAATGGAAGGCATCGAAGAGCCTCTGGCGCGTATTGCCGGTAACGCATACGTGATGGATGCCGCCGCTTCGCTGATTACCTACGGCATCATGCTGGGAGAGAAACCGGCGGTGCTGTCGGCTATCGTCAAGTACCACTGCACCCATCGCGGCCAGCGCTCAATCATTGACGCCATGGATATCACCGGCGGGAAAGGCATCATGCTGGGCGAAGGTAACTTCCTCGCCCGCGCCTATCAAGGGGCACCAATCGCTATCACCGTCGAAGGGGCCAATATCCTGACCCGTAGCATGATGATCTTTGGTCAAGGGGCGATTCGCTGCCATCCGTACGTACTGGATGAAATGGCCGCCGCGCAAAGCAACGATGTTAACGCTTTCGACAAACTGCTGTTTAAACACATTGGTCACGTCGGCAGTAACAAAGTCCGCAGCTTCTGGCTGGGCCTGACCCGCGGGCTGACAAGCAGCACGCCGACCCGTGATGGCACTCGTCGCTACTACCAGCACATGAACCGTCTGAGCGCGAACCTGGCGCTGCTGTCCGACGTCTCCATGGCGGTGCTGGGCGGCAGCCTGAAGCGTCGCGAGCGCATCTCCGCGCGTCTCGGCGATGTCCTGAGCCAGCTCTATCTCGCCTCTGCGGTGCTGAAACGCTATGACGATGAAGGGCGCAATGAAGCCGACCTCCCGCTGGTCCATTGGGGCGTCCAGGATGCGCTGTATCAGGCAGAACAGGCGATTGACGATCTGCTGAAGAACTTCCCGAACCGTTTTGTCGCGGGCGCCCTGCGCATTGCTATCTTCCCGACCGGCCGTCACTACAACGCGCCGTCCGATAAGCTGGATCATAAGGTGGCAAAAATCCTGCAGGTTCCGAGCGCGACGCGTTCACGTATCGGTCGCGGCCAGTATCTGACCCCGAGTGAACATAACCCGGTCGGTCTGCTGGAAGAGGCCCTGCTCGATGTCATGGCCGCCGATCCGATTCATCAGCGTATCTGCAAAGAGCTGGGTAAAAACCTGCCGTTTACCCGTCTGGATGAACTGGCCCGCAACGCGCTGGCAAAAGGTTTAATCAATCAGGATGAAGCCGATATTCTGACCCGTGCGGAAACCAGCCGTCTGCGCAGCATTAACGTTGACGATTTCGCAGCCGATGAGCTGGCGACCAAACCGGTAAAGCTCCCGGAGAAAGTCCGCAAGGTTGAAGCCGCATAAAACAATAACAGTTACCACATCACGACCAGGGCGGGGAATTTCCCCGCCTTTCTTTTTTACCCGGCGACCGACATTCAGCTGTCTGCGTTATCATTTTTTTAACAACATATTCCGCTCAGCAGCGAGAGACTGATATGGTGTTAAAATTACCCTGATGCTCTCATGATGATGGAGTTCAACACTGTGCCTGGTTTGAAAATTACGTTGTTGCAACAACCCCTGGTGTGGATGGATGGTCCCGCCAACCTGCGTCACTTCGATCGTCAACTGGAAGGCATTACCGGACGTGACGTCATAGTCTTGCCGGAAATGTTCACGACCGGATTCGCTATGGAGGCCGCAAAGCAGTCGATGTCAGCCGAAAACGTCATTGACTGGATGCAGAGTAAAGCGGTGCAAACAAATGCCCTGATTGCCGGCAGCGCGGCGCTGCAAACCGATCGCGGGCCGGTTAACCGCTTCTTGCTGGTCGAGCCCGATGGCACAACCCACTTCTATGACAAGCGCCATCTGTTCCGCATGGCCGAAGAACATCATCATTATGAGGCGGGTAACGAACGGGTTGTTTTTGAGTGGCGCGGCTGGCGAATTCTGCCGCTGGTGTGTTATGACCTGCGCTTCCCGGTGTGGTCACGTAACCATAACGACTACGATTTAGCGCTTTATGTGGCCAACTGGCCTGCCCCACGCTCACTTCACTGGCAGTCCCTGCTGGTGGCTCGCGCCATCGAGAATCTGGCCTATGTTGCCGGCTGTAACCGCGTCGGCACCGATGGCAACGGCCATCATTACCGCGGCGATAGCCGCATTATCAGCCCGCAGGGAGAAATTCTGGCAACGGCAGAACCCCATCAGGCAACGCGTCTGGATGCAGAGCTGTCGATGACGGCGCTCAAAGAGTATCGTGAGAAGTTTCCGGCCTGGCAGGATGCCGATCCGTTCACCCTGAACTGATCGTCTTGTCTCCCCTCGTTAACCGAGGGGACCCCGTTTTATACCTCGCCGCCGCCTCTTTTTCCCCCACCAGCCCGCAGAATAAGCGGGAGAAATAATATTTTTCCGGCGGGATTATTTCTGTTCTACACTCATTAAGTGGATAAAATTCAACAAGAACGAGCTTCATTTTCAAATAACTTTCAGCTTTTTTAAAACGATTCCATCTCGGTCCTGGTCCGGTTTTATTACCCGACCGGTACGGTTGTGCGCGCATTCTCAGCGAGAACAAACCATCATGGAAAATAATAATCTGCTTGTTGTTGAAAAAAGACTGGTTGCCCGTTTTCTGGATATGTTCATTCGCTTTGGACTTATCCTGGCATTAGCCTCTTTCTGCTATACCGTGTTTTCTCCGTTTCTTAATATGATGCTGTGGGCCGTTATCCTGGCCGTCACCCTCTACCCTCTCCATCAGTATTTTGCGACCAGGCTGGGAGGAAAACAGGGCTGGTCCTCAACCCTGATAGTCCTGCTCGGCATTGTGCTGATCGTGGTCCCCACGGTGCTGATGATTAGCTCTCTCGGCGAAAGCGTCAGCGTGATGATTGATAAGCTCAGCGGTCGTGCTTTCGTCATTCCGCCGCCATCAGCACATATCGCCACCATTCCCATCGTCGGAGAAAAAATTAGCGTCCTGTGGTTAAAAGCGTCCAACGATTTACCGGGGCTGATTAGCAACTATCGCACTCAGATAGGAGACATCGCGAAAGCTACCCTCGGCATTCTTGCCAGTATGGGCGGTGGATTGCTTGGTTTTATCCTCTCCTTCATCGTGGCGGGGATTATCATGACCTGGGGCGCCGCCGGGGCAGACAGCGCCCGGCGCATTGCCATCCGCCTGACGGATGAGAACAAAGGACAATCTTTGGTGAAACTGTGCACCAGCACGATCCGTGCGGTGGCGCAGGGCGTTATCGGCGTCGCGCTTATTCAGGCGCTGCTGGTGGGCCTCATTATGATCGTGGCAGGTATTCCGGCCGTGGGGATCTTCTTTATTCTGGCGCTGATCCTCGGGATCGCGCAGATTCCGGTGATTCTGGTGACCGCACCGGCGATTGCGTTGATGTGGAGCCTCGGCGATCACGGAACGGCTATGAATATCGTCTATACGATCTTGCTGATTGTGGCCGGTATGGCTGACAACGTGCTCAAACCGCTAATGCTCGGGCGCGGTGTCGATGCGCCTATGCCTGTGGTACTGCTTGGTGCATTAGGCGGCATGGCGGCCAGCGGTATTCTCGGTATGTTTATCGGCGCGACCCTACTCTCTATCGGCTATCGTATCTTCATGTCGTGGGTCAACGATGGGCAGGTCGGCGATAGCCAGACTCCCGTCGTTCCGGACGACAAAGATGCTCAATGAGCGCCGTGCCTGGCGTCTCCTGTTCACCGCTGGCGCCGGCCTTGTTCTCACCGCATGCACGACGCTGGGGCCAGACTATCATCCGCCGAAAACGCCGGAGCTAAGCCACTGGCAACCGGCTACGCAGCGGATGGCTTCCCGGTCGACGCCTGCCGATTACGCGCGGTGGTGGACGCAGCTCAACGATCCGACCTTAACGGCGCTGATTAACGAAGCGCTGCGAAAAAATCCGGATGTCAAAATCGCCGGTTTGCGTCTGCTGGAATCCCGGGCGCAGCTGGGGATCGCCGAGAGTTTACTGGGACCGCAGGCGACGATCGGCAGCGGCGATCTGCTGCGCACCGGCCAGCAACGTTCGGGAAACTATAGCTCAGGGACCCGCTACAGCGCCGGGGTCAATCTGGGATGGGAGATCGATTTCTGGGGTAAGTTTCAGCGCGGCGTCGAATCCGCCGATGCCAGCTATTTCGCCACGCTAGCGCAGTACGATGATATTCAGGTGCTGATGGCAGCCGAGGTGGCGCAGTGGTACGTCAATATCCGCATGCTGGAAGCCCGCCTGCAAATTACCCGCGGCAATGCGAAGATTCAGCAACGTAGCCTGCAGATCACCGAGCGGTTATTCCTCAGCGGCAACAGCGCAGAGCTGGACGTTCAGCAGGCAAAAACCCAGTACCTCTCCACGCTTTCGACGATCCCCCAACTGGAAACCAGCCTCGCACAGAGCCAGAATGCCCTGAGCGCGCTGCTGGCACGCAAACCCGGCCCCCTGCCGGAAATGGCGAGCCAGACCGGCGATATCCCGTCAGGCGAACTCTCATTAGTGTCTGAACTTCCGGCCAACCTTCTGCGCCGGCGGCCCGACGTCAGGGCTGCTGAACGACAGATGGCCGCACAGTCGGCGCTTATCGGCGTGGCGGAGAGCGAGCTCTACCCGTCCATCTCACTGATCGGCAGCGTCGGAATAAGCGGCAGGAGCGAGAGTAATGGCACGCTCAGCTGGGCGGCGGGCCCGACGTTTAGCTGGAATCTGCTGGATCAGGGGCGGCTCGGGAATCAGGTTCTGGTTCAGGATGCCCGTTTTCTCCAGCTTCACGAACACTATCGCGATACCGTCTTTCAGGCCGCGCGTGAAGTCGACGATGCGGCCATCGCCTACGCCAATGATAAAGATGAAATTGTGTTGCTGACCCAAACGGGTAAAGCCGCCAGCCGCTCCCTCGAAATAGCCAACACACAGTATCGTGAGGGAATGGCTGACTTTCAGCGCGTCCTTGACTCACAGCGGGCGCTGTTCAACCAACAAGAACGGTTGGTCAGCAGCCGCGGTGCGGCGATGCGCGATCTGATCGCGCTTTATAAAGCGCTGGGCGGCGGCTGGGAAAGTGGCCGAACACGCCCGCTGGTCGATGCTGCGACGGAATCGCACCTACGCCAGCGTGATAACTGGCTGCCGCTGCTGAATACCCCGCTTCCTTCCGCCACATCCCCTTCAGAAGGACCTTCGCCATGAATGCCTCCTCCCCTTCACCAGGACAAGCCAGCCGTCGTACGGCCATCGGCCTGGTGGTGCTGATTGTACTGCTGATCTGCTTGTATTTAGTCACGGACAGAGTGACGCCCTATACCTCGCAGGCCAGGGTACAGGCCTTCGTCATTCCGGTCGCAACGGAAGTAACCGGGCAAATAAAGAAGGTATATGTTCGTGACAATCAGCGTGTCGCTATGGGCGAACCGCTGTTTGAGCTGGATCCGGAACCTTATGATATCGCCCTGGCGCGCGCACGTTCGGATTATGCCACGGTGCTCAGCGCCGTGAAGGCCAACGGTGAAAGCGTGGCGGCGGCAAAGGCTGGCCTGCAGGCCGCCGCCACCGCTTACCAAAATGCCGCGAAAGATGCCGAGCGCCAGGAGCGGCTCTATCGTGAAGATCCCGGTACTATTTCCGTCCGGCGTCTGGAGATTGCCCAGGCCACCCGGGAAACCGCCCGTAGTCAGATGGCCGCCGCCGCCGCCGACGTGCGTCGTGCCATCGAAGCCGCCGGTGCAGCCGGCGACAATAATTCTCAGCTGTTAAGCGCCCGGGCCGCGGTGCGCAAAGCCGAACTGGACCGCAGTAAAAGCACCGTGATTGCCGGCAGCCGCGGGCTGATTACCGATTTACGCACCGAAGTTGGCCAGTTTGTTGGCGCGGGCGCCCCGGTGATGACATTGATTGCCCTGAACGATGTCTGGATCAACGCAGACATGACCGAAAATAACCTCGGTCGTGTCCGGCCGGGTAATAAGGTGGCAATTGTTCTCGACAGCATGCCGGGACACATTTTTAGCGGCCAGGTACTCAGCATCGGCTATGGTATCAACGCATCGCAACCCCCGCCGGCCGGCGGCCTCCCTACCGTGGATAACAATCGTGACTGGCTCCGTCAGGCCCAGCGCTTCCCGGTTAAAATCGCCTTTGCAAGAGATGATGCCCCGCCGCCCACCAGCCTGCGGGTTGGCGGGCAGGCGGATGTGCTGGTTTATACCAGCGGCAGTAGCCTGCTGAACGTTGCGGGCTACCTGTATATCCGAGTCATGAGCCTGTTCTCCTGGCTCTATTAGGAGACCTGCGCGATGCATAACGTGGACCGCGCCGTACTGAGAATAAGTTGTGGTAGCGGACTGGCTGCGCTGGTCTGCTACGCCAGCGCGCTGCCGATGCCGCACCTCGGATGCATCATGGCCTGGATTGTGCTGTGCCAGGGGAAACCTTTAGCGCTGAAAAAAGGTCTCGTGATGGGTTCTCTCCTGATAGTCACCATGACGGCTGGCATTCTGATGGTGCCATTACTGACCTATTACGCCCTACCAGGCGTGCTGCTCACGGCGCTGTTGCTGTATCAGCTGATGTTAATGGGCCTTTACGGGAAGACCACGCTGTCGATGCTGCTGGTGGTGGCGATAGCGGTGATTCCCATTGCGGGGCTGATTGAGCAGGCGCTGGCGATAGGACTGGCGCAAATGCTGGGGATCGGTTTTATTACCGGTACGCTGGTCAACGGGCTGGCGGTGGCGTTATTCCCGCCATCGCCGGGCCAGGCGCCCCCGCCCAGGGAGTCGCCGGCGGTCAGCGCTCCCCATCTCAGAGCGCTACGGGCGGTGATCATTGTGCTCCCCGTCTGGCTTCTGGCGCTGAGCCACCCGACGTTCTACATCCCGGCGGTGATGAAAACCGTCACGCTGGCGCAGCAGGCGACGACGCTCACCACGAAAACGTCGGGGAAAGAACTGGTGCTATCGACGCTACTGGGCGCGCTGTTGGCGCTGGGGCTGTGGTTCGGTCTTAGCCTCTGGCCGTCGCTGCTAATGCTGGTTCTCTGGCTGAGTCTGGCCAGTCTGTGGGTGGCCCGGCGACTGGTTCGCCTGGTGGCGGGACGGTTTCCGCCCTCTTTCTGGAGCAATGTCTGGATAACCGCCCTCATTCTGTTCGGGCCGGCGATTCAGGACAGCGATTCCGCAAAAGATGTCTGGACAGCCGCCGCGATGCGCTGCACGTTATATCTCATCATCGCGCTCTATGGCTGGGCCTGCATCGCCCTTCTCGAGCGCTGGCGCCCCCTTGACTCATCCTCAACAGAACTTCACTCAGGAGATTAACATGTTGCTTCCGCTGATTACGGGCATGCCCGTTATCCTGTGTAATATGCTGCTGCAATCTCTGGTGTCCATCTGGTGCATTCGCTTTTATCTCAAGCGTTTCCACAGCAAAGAGGGGCTACTTGCCGGCGTACTGGCGCTGTTTGGCACCATCATCATCATTTTAATGGGTAATTTGCTGCAGATTTTGCTCTGGGGAGTGCTGTTTGTCTGGCTGGGCGAGTTTCCGACGCTGCTGGATGCGGTGTATCACTCCGGGGTTAACTTCGCGACATTGGGGTATGGCGATGTTGTGATGAGCGCCAGATGGAAGCTGCTCGGCCCGCTGGAGGCGGTCAACGGGGCGCTGATGATCGGTCTGTCCGGTGCCTGCATGCTGGCCGTTATGCAACATCATATTCGCAAGCAATTGAAATATATGAAATGAACTCGGTGAGTTTGTTTTTACGAGCGCCGAAACGACGAAAGCCTGAATCATTGCTGATTCAGGCTTTCTGAATAGTGGCGGAACGGACGGGACTCGAACCCGCGACCCCCTGCGTGACAGGCAGGTATTCTAACCGACTGAACTACCGCTCCACTTACTGTTCCCTTGGGAACGAGGCGAATATTACGGATTCCCCGTAACGCCGTCAACGCTTTTTCTTCAGTTTTGAATCGTTTGCTGTAAAAATCACCCGTCAGATGATTTTTACAGCATATCTCAGTGGCTCAGGCGCGCCACAGGCAGCTTCCGCCTTTCTTTTGCACCAGATCGAGTCGGGATTCATGGCTCACGATCTCGTCATCAGTCGCATAAACCACGCGTAACTTGCTGGCGGCGCGAACAACCCGCTGTATTCCCATTTCTCCGGCCTGCTGCTGCCCCTCACCTTCCATTGAAAATGCCATCGTCGTCTGACCACCGGTCATCATCAGATAGACATCGGCCAGAATCTGGGCATCGAGTAATGCCCCGTGCAGCGTACGCTTACTGTTGTCTATTTCATAACGTGAGCACAGCGCATCCAGGCTATTACGCTTACCGGGGAACATTTTCCGCGCCAGCGCGAGGCTATCGGTGACTTTGCAGAAAGTATTCGTTTTCGCAATGCCGCGATTCAGCTTGCTGAATTCATAATCCATAAAGCCGATATCAAACGAGGCATTATGGATGACCAGCTCCGCGCCGCGGATATAGTCTATAAACTCGTCGGCCACATCCGCAAACACCGGTTTATCCATCAGGAATTCATCGGCGATCCCGTGAACGCCAAACGCTTCCGGGTCCACCAGCCGGTCCGGTTTCAGATAAACATGGAAGTTGTTCCCGGTGAGGCGGCGGTTGATCACCTCTACCGCACCGATCTCAATGATCTTATGTCCTTCGTAGTGCGCACCGATCTGATTCATACCGGTGGTTTCAGTATCGAGAACAATCTGTCGTGTAATTGCAGTGCTCATATCAGTCATTTATGTCAGACTTGCCGTTTATCTATCGATTTCAATTACAGGAAGTCTACCAGAGATGCTTAAACAGGTAGAAATTTTCACCGATGGTTCATGCCTGGGAAATCCTGGGCCCGGTGGTTATGGGGCAATCTTACGCTATCGCGGAAAAGAAAAAATCTTTAGTCAGGGCTATCACCTCACCACCAACAACCGGATGGAGATGATGGCGGCAATCGTCGCTCTCGAAGCGCTGAAAGAGCAGTGCGAAGTGATCCTCAGCACCGACAGCCAGTACGTGCGTCAGGGGATCACCCAGTGGATCCATAACTGGAAAAAACGCGGCTGGAAAACCGCTGACAAAAAACCGGTTAAAAATGTCGATCTCTGGCAGCGCCTGGATGCCGCGCTCGGTCAGCATCAAATCAAATGGGAATGGGTCAAAGGCCACGCCGGTCACCCGGAAAATGAACGCTGTGATGAGCTGGCACGCGCTGCCGCCTCCAGCCCGACGCAGAGCGACACCGGCTACCAGCCAGAAAGCTAACTCTGCCCGTTGCGCCACTGCCGCGTGGCGCCAACCGTCTGACGCAGCTGCGTTTTTGCTTTTCCTGATTTCATCGGGTTTAGCGTCAGCGGAACCGTCCGTTTTCGGGCAACAATCAGCTGCAGGCAGCCCAGAGCCGGCAGGTGCGCGCTGAGGAGTTTGCCGCCATGCCTGGACCAGGGCAGTACCTGATAGCGGCCATAATGCAGCACCTCAAAATTCAATAACGCCAGCCAGTCCAGCTGGCGCGTCAACGTAAACATCCGGCTGTTGTAGGGGGTCGTCTTACGTAATACCGGCACCAGCTTACGCAGCCCCATCAGACTGACGGGGTTAAAGCCGGTCAAAATCATCCAGCCGTCATCAATCAATACCCGGTCGGCCTCACGCAGCAAACGATGCGGATCGCTGCACCACGGCAAAGTATGCGCCAGCAGGCAGGCATCAACCGATTTTTCCGCAAAAGGAAGATGCAGCGGATCGGCTTTCACCTGAATCGGGTTGCCCTGCAAAGATACATTCACCTGATGAGAGATAGCACAGGCTTCCGTATTGATTTCCGCGCTCAGATTGCCAATCTTAAGCAAATGAAAGCCATATAATTTAGCCAGCCACGGTTTCATCTGCCGTTCCAGCGATTCGCGATAGTATTCGCCCCAGGGCATACTGGACCAGTGCTCGGGCGCTGTGATTGTCTGAGGTATCCTTGCCGGCTTCATCGCAACCTTCCGCTACGCTTTGAGAGGTAATTAATGAATCTTATCAGCATTCCCGCATTTCAGGACAACTACATCTGGGTTCTTAGTGAGGAGAACGGCCGCTGTCTTATCGTCGATCCCGGCGAAGCGGCGCCGGTACTGGCCGCCATCGAGACCAATCACTGGCAACCCGAAGCCATTTTGCTGACCCACCACCACCACGATCATGTTGGCGGCGTAAAACAACTGCGTGAAAAGTTCCCGGATCTTGTGGTTTACGGACCGGCAGAAACCCAGGATAAAGGCACCACTCACCTGGTGGCCGATGGCGATCGGGTGATGATTTTGGGTCACGAATTTTCTATTTTTTCCACGCCCGGTCACACTTTAGGACACATCTGTTTCTACAGCGAACCTTATCTTTTCTGTGGCGATACAATGTTTTCCGGCGGCTGCGGAAGACTTTTCGAAGGAACGGCGGATCAGATGTATCAATCATTTAGGAAAATAAACGCGCTTCCTGAGGATACTCTGATTTGTTGTGCACATGAGTATACTTTAGCAAATATGAAGTTTGCATTGAGTATCCTGCCTCATGACAGGGATATAAATGATTACTACCATAAAGTTAATGAGTTACGTGCAAAAAAACAAAAAACACTCCCCGTAACTCTGAAAAATGAGCGACGTATAAATATTTTTTTACGCACGGATGACAATGATTTAATTAAAGAAATATCCAAAGAAACAAATTTGCAACACTCTGCGCAGAGATTTGCCTGGTTAAGGTCAAAGAAAGATGACTTCTGATATTTAATTCTTGTCATTCGCCGCCTTCACCGTTATTCTTGCTCGTCTTTTAAGCAACTATTGACACACACATGAAGGCACGAGCGATTTTA
>ERZ773187.99-NODE-99-length-87042-cov-9.298872_pt1 | contig 87042 bp, 101 predicted proteins | sample MGYA00511242_ERZ773187 | MGnify/ENA primary metagenome ERZ773187 (study PRJEB29015, sample SAMEA2737744) | human gut metagenome | biome: human gut; feature: human-associated habitat; material: faeces | place: China | collected 2012 ...
AACTGCTGACCGGCGCGAAGTAACCGAATGGGAGGGCTTGATCATGCCGCTTCAATTCGTCAGAAATGACATCACGAAAATGAAGGTGGACGCCAGCGTCAAAGTCCGTTCTTCTCGTTGTAGGTGCACTTCTCCATTTTGCAGTCCTCCAATATGATTGTTTTTTGCCTACAATCCAATCATTCCGGCTGATTACAAAAGCAGAAGGAGGCTACTTCCTTACGAAGTGCCTCTTTCTGCGCGCAAAGTGTTTTTGCGGCGTACACGCCGCCGCAAAAAACGAATTTCATCTTTTTCGCGCCGCTGCGGCGGCGCGAACTCTGTGAGACTTTATGTCAGGCCATGTACCGGTGCGGCTCTGCCGCACCTGCATTTTTTCGGATTTACAGCCTTCAGGCGGCGGAAAAGCTGTGAAAGTTCCCACTTGACAAGGGAAGTCGCGGAGACTATAATCTCTCCCGCAACAAAGAATTGTGAAAAGATTGAAATTTACGGGGATTTTACGATGAAAATGAACCATTTTGGGGAAACGCTCCGCGCGCTCTTTCAGCCGCGCGATCTGACGCAGGGCTCCTGCTGGCGGACGATCCTGTCGTTCGCAACGCCGGTGATCCTGTCGTATCTGCTGCAGCAGATCTATACCATCAGCGACGCGGCCATCGTCGGCCAGACGCTCTCGGCGGGGGAGGTCGCGGGTGTGAACGACACGACCTCGATCGTAGCGATCTTCCTGCAGTTCGCCTTCGGCGTGAGCGCGGGCTTCTGCGTGGTGACGTCCTCGCGTGTCGGCGCGCGGGATCAGGCGGGCGTGCGCCGCTCGCTGACGACGCAAATCGTCCTCTCGGCGGTGCTGACGGTGCTTTTGACGGCGCTGGCGCTGGTGCTGCTCAACCCGCTGCTCGCGTGGATCAACGTCACGCCCGACAGCCCCGAGATCTACCGAGCGGCCTTTACCTACTGCGCGATCATCTTCGGCGGCACAGGCGCGCAGCTGTTCTATAACTTTATCTGCTCGTTTCTGCGCAGTCTGGGCGACTCGGTCACGCCGCTGCTGTTCCTGCTGTTTTCGACGGTGCTGAACATCGGGCTCGACCTGCTGTTCATCATCACATTCCGCTGGGGCGTCGCGGGCGCGGCGGTCGCGACGGTCACGGCGCAGCTTGTGAGCACGCTGGCGTGCTTTGCCTACGCGTTTGCGAAGTACCCGGAGCTGCGCCTGCACCACGAGGACTGGCGTATCACGCGTTGGGATCTGCGCCGCCACATTGTGCAGGGCATCCCGCTTGGCCTGCAGTTTTCTGTGCTCTCCGTTGGTATCATCGTGATGCAGGGCTGCGTGGTGAAGTTCGACATGCTGGACGGGGCGATGGTCTCGAGCGCGGCGCAGAACGGTTTCGGTGCGGCGAACAAGGTCAACACTCTCATGATGACCCCGCTCAACGCCCTCGGTGCGGCGATGACGAGCTTCACGGCGCAGAATCTCGGCGCGGGCCGCACGGACCGCGTCAGGAAGGGTACGCTGCAGGCGCTCATCATCATGGTCGTCATTGCGGCCATTGTCGTGATGGCGGGGCTGCTCTCGAGCATCGGCGGGGCGTACCTGCGGCTGTTCCTGAGCGCCGACAAGATCACGGCTGAGACGATCCGCTACGGCAATACGCTGCTCTATGTCGACTTCTCGATGTACCTGTTCCTCGGCGGCATTTTCGTCGTACGCAACTGCGTGCAGGGCATCGGCCAGTCGGGCTATGTGCTCGGCGCGGGCGCGGCGGAGTTGGTGGCGCGCATCGCGGTGTGCCTGCTGCTGCCGCCGGCCATCGCGGGCGGCGCGGTGAGCGCCGCAGCCCCGCCGTTGGCGTTCTATGCCCTCTGCGCCGCGGATCCCATGGCGTGGATCGCCTCGGACGCCGTCCTCCTGACCCCGTTCATCCGCAACATCCTGCGGCAGGATTATAAGTATCTCAGAAGAAACAGCTAAAACAAAAGGATCGCCCGGCACAGCCGGGCGATCCTTTCAGGTCTTACCGAGTTCGCGGCTCGCAAGCCACGAATACAGTTTGATCCGTTTTTCGCGGCGGCGTGTACGTCGAAAAATTCCCTGCGCGGAGCGAGCGTCGCAGGCTGGCATAGCCAGCCGAGGCGCAGAGCGCAGCAAAATCCCCATCGGATGAAATGACACCGTCATTTTATCCGACGCGGTAGTAGTGCTTCGCGCAGAACTCCCGCCGCACCTCCACGCGGCCGGTGTCGACGAGCCAGTCGACGAAGTTATCGAAGTTGCGCTCGACGACGCTGAACTTCAGCTCGTTCTTCGTGCGCACCTGCTCGCGCCTGCAGAAGGTGTAGATCCAGTCGGCGAATGTCATGCCGTCGGTCAGGCAGTCGAGCATCTCCGCGCTCTTCTGCAGAAGAAAGGCGATGTTGCTGTCGATCAGCGCGCTCAGGTCGGTGACGACCGCCTTGTGCGCGAGGATATAGGCCGGGGCGCGCAGCGTGCGCAGGGAGCGCTTGCTCTCGAGGTCGCGCTCGATGAACATGCTCGTGGGCAGCTTGGCCGCGTCGATCTGCCCCTGGTCGATCAGGCAGTCGCCGAGGTAGGCGACGCCGTCGGGCGTGACGATGCCGATGTGCCCTGCGGAGTGGCCGGGGAGCTGGAGAATCCCGAAGCACTCGCCGCAGAAGTCGAGGTGGTCGGCGTCGGCGGGGATGATCGCATCGGCGATGAAGCACTCCTCAAGGAAAATCTCGCGGCTCTTGCCATAGGTCAGGGCGACATAGTTGGCGCGGTAGGCGTCGGGATTAACGGAGATGCCCGCCTCGATGATCTGCGCGGCGGCGAGCGTACCGTAGCGCTGCTGGAGATAGCGGACGTTGCCGGTGTGGTCGAAGTGCGCGTGCGAGCAGATCACGCCGCGCGGGTGCAGGCCGTTTTCCTCGAGCAGATTCGTCAGGCCGCTGCGGTCAAGCTTGGCATAGCCCGTGTCGAAGAGGACAACGTCGCGGTCGTTGAGCTTATAGATGGGGATGAGGGCGGTCGTCGCCTCAGCCACATAGGTTTTTCCGTATACATGGCGCAGATTCATCGGTGTTCGTGCCTTTCTGTCGTAAAGTGGCGCGGCGCGGAAAACGCCGCCGCGGCCCGTTTTTTCCCATTATACAGCCCGCGCGGAAAAAATACAAGCGCGCCCGCGCGGGGGCCGCCGGAGAAAAATCCGGAAAAAATCCGTTTGCCCCCTATGCAAGAGACGGAAAATAAGGTAAAATAGACGCGACCATGCAAGCCGCACCCGGCGGAGACTGCCGCGCGGCATGCCCAACACAAAGCACGAAAAGAGGGCGGACGGACAGGCGAAAAGGAGGAACACCGGATGGACAAAGCGGCGAAGAGAGTCGTCTGCGCCTATGGCGCGGCCGGCGTGCTGAGCCAGCTTCTGTTTGGCTTCATCTATTTTGCAATGCGGGACGAATTCGTCTTTGCGCCGAACCTGCGCAAGCTGACGTACGAGGAGTTCAACTGGGTTGTGCAGCATCCGGGGAGTCACAGCGAGATTCTGACGGACTGCTGCTATGTGCTCGGCGGGATTCTGCTGTGCGTCGTGGCGGCGGGGGTCGTGCACCTTTTGGTGCAGCGGGACTCTGTTCTGCCGATCCGCGGGCGCTGGAAGCTCATCCTGCCGCTCGGCGGGTTTGTCGCCGCGGCGCTCTGCTGCTACGCGGCGGTACACCGGGCGGAGCATCTGCGGATGTATATGGAGTTTCTCCCGTTGGAGTTTGCGTCTCTCGTGCTGCTTGGGCTGCTGTTGGCGGGGCTGCTGGCGCGGCGTCAGCATGAACTTAGGAGGTAAGATGATGGACGAACCAAAATATAAGCGGGTGCTTCTCAAAATCAGCGGAGAGGCACTGGCGGGCGACAAGCATTTTGGACTGGATTTCCAGGTGATGGGTCAGGTGGCCGACGTCATCCGGGAGTGCGTGGCCATGGGCGTGCAGGTAGGCATTGTCATCGGCGGCGGCAACTTCTGGCGCGGCGTGAAAAACGGCGAGGGCTACATCGAGCGCACCCGCGCGGACCACATGGGTATGCTCGCCACGGCGATGAACTGCATGGCGCTGGCGGACGTGCTCGAGCAGAAGGGCGTGGACGTGCGCGTGCAGACGGCGCTGGAGATCCGGGCGGTTGCCGAGCCCTACATCCGCGCAAAGGCCATCCGCCATCTCGAGAAGGGCCGCGTGGTGATCTTCGGCTGCGGCATCGGCTGCCCGTTCTTCTCCACCGACACGGCGGCGGTGCTGCGCGCGGCGGAGATCGGCGCGGAGGTCATCCTGCTCGCCAAGAACATCGACGGCGTCTACGACAGCGACCCGGCCAAGAACGAAAACGCCGTGAAGTTTGACGCCATCACCTATGACGAGGTGCTCGGCCGCCATCTGGCCGTCATGGACAGCACAGCCACCAGCCTTTCCATGGATAACCACATCCCGGTGCTGGTGTTCGCGCTCAAGGACCCGTACAACATCGTCCGCGCGCTGCGCGGTGAAAAAATCGGAACAATTGTGAAGGAGGCATAACCCCATGCTGAAAGACGAATACAAGGTTTACGAAGACAAAATGAAAAAGAGCGTCGAGGCGGTCGAGAATGACTTCGCCACCGTGCGCGCCGGCCGCGCCAACGCGTCCGTGCTCAACCGCATCAGCGTCGACTATTACGGCACGCCCACCCCCATCCAGCAGATCGCGTCCATCTCCTCGCCCGATCCCCGGACGCTCGCCATCTCCCCGTGGGACGCGTCCGCCGTCAAGGCCATCGAGAAGGCGATTCAGGAGTCCGACCTCGGCATCAATCCCCAGAACGACGGCAAGGTCATCCGTCTGGCCTTCCCGCAGCTGACGGAGGAGCGCCGCAAGGAACTCGTCAAGCTGATCCACAAGTACGCCGAGACGGGCAAGATTGCCGTGCGCAACGTCCGCCGCGACGCCATGGAGTATTTCAAGAAGGCGCAGAAGGCCTCCGAGATCACCGAGGATGAGCTGAAGATCGCCGAGAAGGATCTGCAGAAGCTGACCGACGACAGCTGCAAGGAGATCGACAAGCTCCTCGAAAACAAGAAAAAGGAACTGATGTCGGTCTGATGGGGCTGTTCGGCAAGAAAAAGTCTCATAGCGAGGCGGGGCAGGTGGACATGGGCCGCCTTCCCCGCCACATCGCTATTATTATGGACGGCAACGGTCGTTGGGCGAAGCAGCGCGGGCTGCCTCGCACTGCCGGACATAAGGTCGGTGCGGAGACGTTCCGCAAAATCGCGACGTACTGCAAGGATCTCGGCGTGCAGTACCTCACGGTCTACGCCTTTTCCACCGAGAACTGGAAGCGCCCCGCCGACGAGGTTTCCACGATCATGGGTCTGCTGAAGCAGTACATGCTCGAGGCAATCGACAGCATGGAGCGCGACCAGATCCGCCTGCGCTTTCTGGGCGATCTGAGCACCATCTCGCCGGAGCTGCAGGCGCTTATCGAGAAAACGAACGAGATTTCCTCGCATATCGAGGGCTTTCAGGCCGACGTCTGCCTGAACTACGGCGGGCGCGACGAGATTCTGCGCGCGGCGCGCGCCTTTGCACGCGACTGCGCGGACGGGAAGGCCTCGCCCGAGGCGCTGACGGAGGAGGGCTTCGGCCATTACCTCTATTCCGACGGGATTCCCGACCCGGATCTGATCATCCGCCCGAGCGGCGAGCTGCGCCTGAGCAACTTCCTGTTGTGGCAGTGCGCCTATGCGGAGTTCTATTTCTGCGACACGCTCTGGCCCGACTTCGACGAGCGGGCGCTCGATGCCGCCATCATCGACTATCAGAAGCGCGACCGGCGCTTCGGCGGCGTCAAGGCTTGAGACACTTGGCATTGAGGTTGTGAGACAATGAAACAGAGAATTTTGGTGGCCGTGGTGGGGATTCCGCTGCTGCTGGCGGTGCTGTGCTGGGCGCCCGACTGGGCGACGGCGCTGCTGCTGGCGGCGCTGTCCGTCATCGCCGCGCATGAGCTGCTGACGGCGGTGTGCGGCGCGGAGAAGGCCAAGCGCTGGACGGCGCTGCCCGCCGTGACGGGTGCGCTCGTCATCGCCGCGGTCTATTTTTCCGGCGAGCACTATGCCGACTCCCCGGCGGGGACAGTGCTGCGCTGGCTCATCGCCGCGGCGGTGCTGGCGCTGCTGCTTGCGAGCGTCCTGACTTACGGCAGGCCCGGCGCGCTGGTGCTGCAGGATGTGTGCGTGATGGCGGTCGCGGGGCTCGTGATCCCGTGGGCATTTTCCTGCATGCTGCAGCTGCGCATGCTCCCGCACGGGGCGGGGATGGTGCTCATGCCGCTCGTGGCGGCGTTCTGCAGCGACTCGGCTGCGCTCTTCACGGGCATGGCCTGCGGCAGGCACAAGATGGCCCCGCTCGTCAGTCCCCACAAGACGGTGGAGGGCGCGCTCGGCGGCATCGCGGGCGGTGTCGTGGGCATGGTGATCTTCCGGATCGTGTTCTATTTCTGCACGCTTGTGCCGCTGCACATCGGCTGGTGCGTGGTCATCGGCCTTGCCGGCGCGCTGATGGGCGAGCTGGGCGATCTGAGCTTTTCCGTCATCAAGCGGCAGGTCGGCATCAAGGACTACGGCCGCCTGCTGCCGGGTCACGGCGGCGTGCTCGACCGGTTTGACAGCGTGCTGTTCGCCGCGCCGATGATCTGGATGATCGTTTGCACGGTGCAGCTGTAAAGGAGAAAGACATGACAAAGGTAATTTCGCTTCTGGGCGCGACCGGCTCCATCGGCCGCCAGACGCTGCAGGTCGCACGCGAGCTGGGGCTCGGCGTCGCGGCGCTGACCGCGAACCGGCAGGTCGACCTGCTCGAGCAGCAGGTGCGCGAGTTCCGCCCGGAGCTGGCGGTGCTGTATGACTGCGAGGCGGCGCGCGTGCTGCGCGAGCGGCTGCGGGATCTGCCGGAGGTGCGCGTCGCGGAGGGGCCGGAGGGCCTGCTTGAGGCGGCACAGCTGCCGCAGGCAGACACGGTCGTGACCGCCGTGATGGGCAGCGTCGGCCTGGAGCCGACGCTCGCGGCCATCGCGCAGAAAAAGCGCATCGCGCTGGCGAACAAGGAGACGCTCGTCTGCGCGGGCGAGCTGGTGATGGCGGAGGCCGCGCGCTGCGGCGCGGAGATCGTGCCCGTGGACTCGGAGCACAGTGCCATTTTCCAGAGCCTGCAGGGCTGCCGCGACGAAAAAGAGGTGCGCCGCCTGATCCTGACGTGCTCGGGTGGGCCGTTTTTCGGCCGGACGCACGAGGAGCTTGAGCAGGTGCGCCCCGAGGACGCGCTGAAGCACCCGAACTGGTCGATGGGTGCAAAAATCACCATCGATTCTGCTACATTGATGAACAAAGGACTCGAGGTGATCGAGGCCATGCGGCTCTACCGGCTTCCGGTCGAGCAGGTGGACGTCGTCATCCACCGCCAGAGCATCATCCACTCGCTCGTGGAGTACCGCGACGGCGCGATGATCGCACAGCTCGGGACGCCCGACATGAAGCTCCCCATCCGGTACGCTTTCACATGGCCGAACCGGGCGGAGAGCCCCGACGAGCCGCTCGACCTGCTCAGGTGCGGCGACCTGACGTTCCACGCCCCGGATCTCGACGCGTTCCCGTGCCTGCGCATCGCGCGCGAGTGCGCGAAGACGGGCGGCACGGCCTGCGCCATTATGAACGGCGCGAACGAGGAAGCCGTGGGTCTGTTCCTGCGCCGCGAGATCGGCTTTAACGACATCCCGCGCCTGATCGAGGATGCGCTTTCCCGCGTGGCGGTGAAATATGGGCTGGGCCTTGCGGATATACTGGAAGCAGACAGACTGGCGCGTGCCGCTGTACTGAATCGGTAGGAGAACGCATCGTATGATCTATATCTTAGCAGCCATCCTGATTTTCGGCGTGCTGATCGCGCTGCATGAGCTGGGCCACTTCTGCGCGGCCAAGGCCTGCGGCGTGCGCGTCAATGAGTTTGCCATCGGCATGGGGCCGGCGATCCTGAAAAAGACGAAGGGGGAGACGACCTACGCATTGCGCCTGCTGCCCATCGGCGGCTTCTGCGCGATGGAGGGCGAGGAGGAGGCCTCCGACGACCCGCGCGCGCTGAGCAACCAGGGCTTCTGGAAAAAGCTCATCATCTTCGCCGCGGGCGCGCTGATGAACTTCCTGACGGGGCTTGTGATCCTGCTCGTGCTCTACGGCGGGGCGAAGGCGTTCTATTCGCCGACGATCACCGGCTTTGCCGACGGCTGCCCGCTGCAGAGCGAGAGCGGCCTGCAGGTCGGCGACGAGCTTTTGTCGATCGACGGCGAGCGCGTGTATGTCTACAGCGACGTGGGCCTTCTGTTCAGCCTGAACAAGGACGGGATGTTTGACCTCGTTGTCCGCCGCGATGGGCAGAAGGTAAAGCTCACCGATTTCCCGATGGAGCAGCGCGAATACGCCGACCAGAGCGGCGGCACCTACACGGGCTACGGCCTGTTCTTCGGTGCAAAGGAGGCGGGCTTTACAGACCGCGTGAAATATAGCTGGAACAATGCGATGGACTTCGTCCGCCTCGTGCGCTTGAGCCTGAAAATGCTCGTGACGGGGCAGGCGGGCATCTCGGATCTGAGCGGCCCGGTCGGCATCGTCTCGACGATCACGGACGTGGGCGAGCAGTCGGATTCCGCACTGGCGGCGGTGGAGAACATCGCCTATTTCGCGGCGCTGATCGCGGTGAACCTCGCGGTGATGAACCTGCTGCCACTGCCCGCGCTCGACGGCGGGAAGATTTTCTTCCTCGTCGTGAACGCCGTGTGTATGCTGACCATCCGGAAGAAGATTCCGGAGAAATTCGAAAATTACGTCCACCTCGCGGGCTTCGCGCTGCTGATGCTCCTGATGGTGGTCATCACGTTCCAGGACGTCTGGAAACTATTCAAATGAAGGTGACGAAATGAGCAAGCAGATCCATGTGGGGAAGGTGGCCGTGGGCGGCGGCGCGCCGGTTTCGATCCAGTCCATGTGCAACACGCACACCGAGGACACGCCGGCGACCGTCGCGCAGATCCTCCGGCTGGAGCAGGCCGGGTGCGAGATTGTCCGCGTGGCCGTGCCGGATATGGCGGCGGCGCAGAAAACCGGCGAGATCAAACGCGCCATCCACATCCCGCTGGTCGCGGACATTCATTTTGACTATAAGCTTGCGCTCGAGTGCGCGCGGCAGGGGGTGGACAAGATCCGCATCAACCCCGGCAACATCGGCGCGCCCGAGCGGGTGCGCGCGGTGGCCGACGCGTGCCGCGAGCGGGGGATCCCCATCCGCATCGGCGTCAACGGCGGGTCGCTGGAGAAGGATCTGCTGCGAAAGTACGGCGGCGTGACGGCCGAGGCGCTCGTGGAGAGCGCGCTGGGCCATGTGCGCCTGCTGAACGACTGCGGCTTCGACGACATCTGCATCTCCGTCAAGTGCTCGGATGTGCGGACGAACATGGCGGCCTACCGGATGCTGCGCGCGCAGACGGACTATCCGCTGCACCTCGGCGTGACCGAGGCGGGCACGCCCCGGATGGGTGTGCTGAAATCCGCCATCGGCATCGGCGGGCTGCTGTGTCTCGGCGTGGGCGATACGCTCCGCGTGAGCCTGACGGCCGACCCCGTGGAGGAGGTCGTCGCCGCCAAGCAGATTCTGGCCGCGGCGGGCATCCGCCGCAGCGGACCGAACCTGATCTCCTGCCCGACCTGCGGCCGGACGCGCTACGACATGATTCCGATCGCCGAGGAGGTCGAGCGGCGGCTGCAGAACTGCGACAAGCCGATCACCGTCGCGGTGATGGGCTGCGTCGTCAACGGCCCCGGCGAGGCGTCCGCGGCGGACGTCGGCATCGCGGGAGGACAGGGCGAGGGCCTTGTCTTTTGTAAAGGCAAAGTGCTTTACAAAGTACCGCAAGAGAGGCTTGTGGACGCACTGATGGAAGAGATTGAGAAGTTGTGAGGGTATGTGCGAGAAATTAGCGTTTTTTGATTTTTTCGAGAGCTTTGTGCCGCCGCGCAATCTTCGGCTGCTGCTGCATGACGCGGTGATCGTGGGCGGCACGCTGAATCAGGCAGAGCGCTTGCTGGAAGTGGAGGTAGAGTGCGGGGAGACGATCCCCGAGGCGGCGCGCACGGCGCTGCAGCAGCTGCTCACCGAGCAGTATCAGCTGCGCCAGCTGCGCCTGAACATCCGCTCGGCCAAGGCGGATAAGGGCGGCAGCGGCTCGGCCGACCTGCTTATGGGCAAGGAGATTCGCGGCAAGCCCATCTCCATGGAGGGGCTGAACCCGAAGATGGGCAGCGTCATCCTTGAGGGGAAGGTCTTTGCCGCCGAGTGCTACGAGACGCGGCGGCCGGGCGTGTGGTGCCTGACGTTCGACATGACGGACTACAAGAACTCCGTGACCGTCCGCAAGTACATGCAGGCCAAGGAGTCCGAGCCGGTGCGAAATGCCATTGCGCCGGGGATGTGGCTGCGGGTACAGGGCTTCATGGAGCTGACGCGCGACGGCAAGGACGTCCAGCTCAATCCGCACAGCATCATGCGCATCCCCCACGAGGGGCGCAAGGACACCTATCCGGAAAAGCGCGTGGAGCTGCATCTGCACACGCGCATGTCGAACATGGACGCCCTGACCGACACGGCCAGCGTCATCAAGCAGGCCATCTCCTGGGGACATCCGGCCATCGCCATCACCGATCACGGTGTGGCGCAGGCCTTCCCGGATGCGTGGCATACAGCCAAGGGTAAAATAAAAATACTTTACGGCGTGGAGGGCTATTTCGTCAACAATCTCGACGACCGCATTGCCGTCCACGGGCCGCAGGATCAGGCGTTTTCGGACGAAATCGTCTGCTTCGATATTGAGACGACCGGCCTGAAGGTCACGCGCGAGGCGATCACCGAGATCGGCGCGGTCGTGCTGAAAAACGGCGAGATCACGGAGCGGTTCCAGACGTTCGTGAACCCGAACCGCCGCCTGACGCCGGAGATCATCGGTCTGACGGGCATCACGGACGCGATGCTCGCGGACGCGCCGCAGCTCAAAGAGGCGCTCACGGCGTTTTTGAAATTCGTGAACGGCCGCCCGCTCGCGGCGCACAACGCCGAGTTCGACATCGGCTTCATCCGCGCGGGCTGCGCCAAGACGGGGCTGGACTTCGACCCGACGTATGTGGACTCGCTCATTCTGGCGCAGAACCTGCTGCCGGAGCTGAAAAAGTACAAGCTCGACATCGTGGCGGAGCACCTCGACCTGCCCGCCTTCAACCACCACCGCGCGTCCGACGACGCGGCGATGGTGGGCTATATGCTCGTCCCGTTTTTCGAGAAGATGCGCAAGGAGCTGGGCATCAGCCGCCTGCAGGAGATCAACGGCGAGATGCTCAAGCTGCGCCCGCAGGGGAGCAAATCCAACCGCTTCCCGAAGCACATCATCATTCTGGCGAAGAACAAGCTGGGCCTCAAGCACCTCTATCAGCTCATCTCCGCCTCGAACCTGAAATACTTCAAGCGCGTGCCGATCATCCCGAAGACGGAGCTCATCGCGCACCGCGAGGGGCTGATTATCGGCTCGGCCTGCGAGGCGGGCGAGCTGTTCCGCGCCGTCACCGACCACAAGGACTGGGCCGAGCTGCGGCGCATCGCGTCGTTTTACGACTATCTGGAGATCCAGCCCCTGTGCAACAACGCCTTCATGCTGCGAAACGGCGACGTGCAGTCCGAGGAGGAGCTGCGCGAGTTTAACCGCACGATCGTGCGTCTCGGCGAAGAGCTGGGCAAGCCCGTCTGTGCGACGGGCGACGTCCACTTCCAGGAACCGGAGGACGAGGTCTACCGCCATGTCCTGCTTGCGAGCAAGAAGTTCCCGGACGCGGATGCGCCGCTGCCGATCTACTTCAAGACGACCGACGAGATGATGCGGGAGTTTGCCTACCTCGGGCAGGAGAAGGCGCACGAGGTCGTCATCGACAACCCGCGCCACATCGCCGACCTCGTCGAGGAGATCGAGCTTCTGCCGCCGGGGCAGCTGTTCCCGCCGCGGCTGGAGAACTCCGAGGAGGATCTGAACCGGCTCGTCTGGGACAAGTGCCACGCGCTCTACGGCGAGAATCCGCCGCAGCTGGTGGTCGACCGCCTGAACGTCGAGCTTGGCAGCATCCTCGGCAAGTACGACGTCGTCTATATGTCCGCGCAGAAGCTCGTGCAGCGCAGCCTTGAAAACGGCTATCTCGTCGGCTCGCGAGGGTCGGTTGGCTCGTCGCTCGTGGCGTATATGTCCGGCATCACGGAGGTCAACTCCCTCCCGCCGCACTACCGCTGCCCGAAGTGCAAGCACACGGAGTTCATCACCGACAGCAGCTACGGCTGCGGCGCGGATATGCCGGATAAGGTCTGCCCGGAGTGCGGGACGCAGTACGTCAAGGACGGGTTCGACATTCCGTTCGAGACGTTCCTCGGCTACGGCGGCGGCAAGGTGCCCGATATCGACCTGAACTTTTCGGGTGAGTATCAGGCGCGCGCCCACCGCCACGCCATCGAGATGTTCGGCGAGACGCAGGTGTTCCGCGCGGGCACGATCGGTACCCTCGCGGACAAGACGGCCTTCGGCTTCGTGCGCAAGTATCTCGAGGAGCGCGGCCTGACGGCCGGCAACGCCGAGATGAACCGCCTGACGCAGGGCTGCGTCGGCGTGCGCCGCACGACGGGGCAGCACCCGGGCGGCCTGGTCGTCGTGCCGGACGATCTGGATGTCGAGGATTTTACCGCCGTGCAGCACCCCGCCGACGCGGAGGACGCCGACACGATCACGACCCACTTTGAATACCACTGCATGGAGGACAACCTCCTCAAGCTCGATATGCTCGGCCACGATGACCCGACCATGATCCGTATGCTCGAGGATCTGACGGGCGTGAACGCGCGGGAGATCCCGCTTGACGACCCCGACACCATGAGCATCTTCACGAGCTCAAAGGTGCTGGGCTTTGAAAACGATGAGCTGCTCGGCCCGACAGGCGCCGTGGCGATCCCGGAGTTCAACACCCGCTTTACGCGCGGCATGCTCGTCGACACTCAGCCGAAGGACTTCAACACCCTCGTGCGCCTGTCCGGCTTCTCACACGGTACGGACGTGTGGCTCGGCAACGCCCGCGACCTGATCGTCAGCGGCACGGCCAGCGTTCTGGAGACGGTGGGCTGCCGCGACGATATCATGCTCTACCTCATCCACATGGGGCTTGACCCGAAGATGAGCTTCAAGATCATGGAGGCCGTCCGTAAGGGCAAGGTCAAAAAGGGCGGCTTTCAGGACGGCTGGGAGGACGCGATGCACGCGCACAACGTCCCGCAGTGGTATATCGACTCGCTCGCGAAGATCGGCTACCTCTTCCCGAAGGCGCACGCCGTGGCCTACGTCATGATGGCCTTCCGCATCGCGTGGTTCAAGGTACACCGTCCGCTCGCGTTCTACGCGACGTTCTTCTCCATCCGCGCGAAGGCGTTCGACGCGGAGTACTGCTGCGCCGGGATCGACGCGGTCAAGCGCAAGATCCATGAGATCGAGAACAACAAGGATGCCACCGCCGTCGAGCAGAACCTGATGGTGACGCTCGAGGTGTGCTACGAGTTCTACCTGCGCGGGTTCCACTTCGACACGATCAGTATCTACGACTCGGACGCGACGCACTTCAAGGTCACGGAGGGCGGCCTGCTGCCGCCGCTGATCTCGGTGCATGGGCTCGGCGAGTCCGCGGCGCTCGACACGGTCGAAAAGCGCAAGGGTAAGACCTTTATCTCCGTGGAGGAGTTCTCCACCTGCTGCAACAAGCTCTCCAAGACGCACATTGAGCAGCTCCGCGCGCTCGGCGCCTTCGCCGGCATGGCGGACACGAGTCAGGTGAGCCTGTTCGGATAAACGGGATTCCCGGGAGGTATTTACATGGGACTTTTTGACAGATTCAAAGGGAAAAAGACCGTCGACTGGAGCGCGGCCTATACCGCTGAGCCGAAGTTTTACGGAAGGCCCGACGGCACGCCCTTCGGCGCGATTGCGCTGACGGAGGGGACGGAGACGGTACTGCCGACCGCGCCGCAGGCGGCGTATCAGGTGGACGGACAGCCCGTTGCCGCGTGGCGCATGGTGATCGTGAGCACGACGCGCGGCGGCGTGATCGGCGACGCGGATTACTTTGCCGCGCTGGAGAAAGCCGCGCCCTACCGGCTCGACGGCAGGGCGGACGCCGTCCTCATGCGCGGGCTCACTGCGGAGGAGCTGGAGGGCCTGATGGACTGATGTGAAAGCAGGAGGATTCCCGAGAGGGGAATCCTCCTGCTTTTGTTTCGGGATTGCCTTCGGCGACATACTTTTTGCCAGCAGCGGCAAAAAGTATGCAAAAAACGCTGCCAAAACCAAGATTTTGGAATCCTTTGCGCGCCCCGTACTGTTCGGGTCGTTGAGGTGCATGCCACACGGTTGGGAGTGTTATGCAAGGGGCCTTAAATGTAGTATCGTCTCTGCGCCTGCGCCGCTGCCGCTGCCGATGTGAAATGTAGGAACACAATGCTCCTTTAGTGGCGGGCCCTGTGTGGCCCGCCCTACAGAGTTCTTTCGACCGAAAATTGTAGGGCGGGGGCCATGTGCCCCGCCGCATTTGACCGGAAACCCTCTTCCGACCTCCATAGGGGGCGATACCCACATCGCCCCGCCGTTCGACCAGAATATTCCTTCCAATCGCGTAGGGGGGGCGGCGTCCCCGACGCCCTGCGATAGGCGAAACAGCTCCTATATTTTAGAGTGTGAGCGGCAGCGGCGCAGAAAACAAGTCGATACAAAGCTTAGACCACGTCCTATAGATAACCCGCTTGCCGACCGGAAAGGAAGTCAAGAAACCATCCGGTTTCCTGCACTTCTTTGGGTACCTTCTGCGCGCACAGAAAGTACCCCGCCGGAGACATGGACAAGCTTATTCCACCACCAATCCCCAAAAACCGTCAAATCTGCCGCATCTCCCGCTCCACCTCCGCCAGCGCCTGCGGCGTATCGACGTCCGCGAGCTCGCGGGCGTCGATCTCCAGCAGCATAAGCTCGTCCTCGTGCTGACGGATGACGCGGCTGCCGCCGCAGTCGCCGGTCAGCGCGAGCAGCTCCGGGAAGAAGCGGGCAGGGAAGAGACACGGGTTTCCACGCCGCCCGCCGCCGGAGACGGCGGCGATTTTCTCCGGATGCTCCCGCCACAGCGCGATGAGCCGCCCGACGCTCTCGCGCCGCAGGAGCGGCTGATCCGCCACCTGAAAGAGCACCGCGTCGCAGTCCGCGAGCGCGGCGAGCCCGAGCGCAACGGTGTGGCTCAGCCCGGCGCCGGGATCGCCGTTATGGACGGCGAGAAAGCCGTATTCCGCCGCGAGCGCTTCAATCTCCGCGTACTGGCTGACGACCACAACGCGCACAAGCTCCCCGCGCGGCACGGCCTCGAGCGCGCGGCGGATTATGCGCACGCCGCCGACGTTTTCCTCCAGTTTGTTGCGCCCGAAGCGCCGGGCATTGCCCGCCGCCATGACGACGCAGCCGATTTTCCTGCGCAAGACAGACCACGCTCCTCTCGTTTCCCATAGTATACCCGCACGGGCGGCGCAGCGTCAATGTTTTTGCGCTATTCGCAGATTAGTATTACGAAAAGTGCTTTTCAAGCGCCGTGAAATATGCTACAATAAGTCTGGTTTATAAGAGCTATTATCGTGTATTTTAACAAGTCGCCCCTCGGGGCAAGGAGGAAGATACATATGGCAGAGGTCGGAAAACGCGAGGTGCGCGTGGACGCCTTTGACAAGGCGACCGGGCGAACGAAATACTATGAGGATCTGATGCCCCGCGAGGCGCTCTATGTCCGCATCAAGCACGCGGAGATCGCGCACGGGCTGGTCAAATCCGTGGACAAGACCGCCGCCGAACAGATCGACGGCGTGGTGAAGGTGCTGACCTGCTTCGACGTGCCGGAGCATCCGTTCCCAACGGCGGGTCATCCGTGGTCGATGGATCCGGGCCATCAGGACGTGGCCGACCGGCATCTGCTCAACCGGCATGTGCGCTATTACGGAGACGATGTGGCCGTCGTCATCGCGGAAAACGAGGTCGCGGCCATGCAGGGCGTGTGCGCGCTGCGGGTCGAATACGAGGAACTGCCGTTCGTGCTCGACGCGCAGAAGGCGATGGAGCCGGGCGCGCCGCAGCTGCACGAGCACTTCCCGAACAACATCCTCAAGCACACGGACATGAAAAAAGGCGACTATCAGGCCGCTATTCAGGAGCCGGGGCTGATCCGGGTGGAGGGCTGGTACGACACCCCCACCGTGCAGCACTGCCACATCGAAAACCACGGGTGCTTCGCCTATGAGGAAAACGGCCGCATCACGGTCGTCTCCTCCACGCAGATCCCGCACATCATCCGCCGCGTCGTGGGACAGGCGCTCGGCCGCCCGTGGGGCGACATCCGCGTCGTCAAGCCCTATATCGGCGGTGGCTTTGGCAACAAGCAGGATGCGCTGTATGAGCCGCTTTGCGCGTGGTGCTCCACGCAGGTCGGCGGGCGCTGCGTGCGCGTCGACTGCTCGCGCGAGGAGACGTTTGTCTCCAACCGCGTGCGCCACGCCATCCGCTTCCACATCGTCTCGTGGCTGCGCAGCGACGGGACGTTCGCTGCGCGCAAGGTGGAGTGCTTCTCCAATCAGGGCGCCTACGCCTCGCACGGACACTCCATCGTCGCCAAGGCGATGGGCTCGTTTGCCCAGCACTATCCCTGTGACAACATGGAGTGCGACGCGTGGACGGTGTTCACCAACCGCCCCGCCGCGGGTGCCATGCGCGGATACGGCATGCCGCAGGCGTCGTTTGCCGACGAGTCGAACGTCGACGAGTGCGCGAAGGCCGTCGGCATGGATCCGCTGGCCTTCCGGATGCAGAATCTGATGCCCAAGGGCTTCGAGGACGCGTTTTCGCACAACGTCAACTACGAGGACTCGTTCCGCCAGTGTTTGGAGGTCGGGCGGAAGTACATGGATTACGACCGCAAGGTCGCCGAATACGCGAAGGATACCGGCCCCGTGCGCCGCGGCATCGGCGTGGCGACGTTCTGGTATAACACGGCGGTCTATCCCATCTCGCTCGAGACGTCGAGCAACCGCATGCAGCTCAACCTCGACGGTACGGTGAACATGCAGTGCGGCGAGACGGAGATCGGACAGGGCGCGGACACGGCCTATGCCCAGATGACCGCCGACGTGCTCGGGCTGAAGAGCTACCGCGACGTACACGTCATCTCCTGTCAGGATACGGACGTCACGCCGACGGGTCTCGGCGCCTACGCCAGCCGCCAGACGTACGTGGCGGGCTTCTCCATCCGCCAGACGGGCCTGCTGCTGAAAGAAAAAATTTTGAAATACGCCGCCGACCTGACGCGGCAGGCGGAGTACAACATGGATATCGTGGACGGTAACATCGTCCGCACGACGGACGGCAAGGTGCTCATGAGCCTGTCGGAGCTCGCGATGACCGCGCAGTATAACCCCGCAAAGAGCGAGCACATCACCGCTGAATCGACCTACACCATCCGCAACAACGCCTATTCCTTCGGCTGTACGTTCGCCGAGGTGGAGGTCGATATCCCCATGTGCAAGGTGACGCTCAAGAACATCGTGAACGTCCACGACTGCGGCAGGCTCATCAACCCCGCCCTCGCCGAGGCACAGGTACACGGCGGCATGTCGATGGCCATCGGCTACGGCATGAGCGAGCAGCTGCTCTTCGATGAAAAGACCGGCCGCCCGCTCAACAACAACCTGCTCGACTATAAGCTCTCGACGTTCATGGATCACCCGCACCTGACGGCGAAGTTTGTGGAGAATGCGGAGCCGACCTCCGCCTTCGGCACGAAGGCGCTCGGCGAGCCGCCCGCGTGCTCCGGCGCGCCGGCCATCCGCAACGCGATCTACAACGCCACGGGCGTTGCCATCGACCAGAACCCCATCAATCCCCATATCCTCTTCAAGCGTTTCAGTGAAGAGGGCCTGATTCAGGACTAAGGAGGGAAGAGAACTATGTATGATATGGCAGCTCTCTATCAGGCGGCAGATGTGCAGGACGCCATCCGCCTGCGGCTCGAGCACCCCGAGGCGCAGATCATCGCGGGCGGCACGGACGTGCTCGTCCAGATGCGCGAGGGCAAGCGCGCCGGAAAGGCGCTCATCTCCATCCAGCGCTGCGATGAGATGCGCGGCGTCACGATCGACGAAGAGGAGAACATCCGCATCGGGAGCCTGACGAGCTTTACGCACATCACGAACGACCCGATCATCCAGCGGTATATCAACGTCCTCGGCGAGGCCGTGGACATGGTGGGCGGCCCGCAGATCCGCAACGCCGGAACCATCGGCGGCAACACCTGCAACGGCGTGACCTCCGCCGACTCCGCCTCCACGCTCCACGCGTGGGAGGCCATCGTGGAGATCACGGGCAAAAACGGTGTGCGCCGCGTCCCGATCAAGGACTTTTACATCAAGGCCGGCACCGTCGACCTGCGCGTTGAGGACGGCGAGATTCAGACGGCGATCCTCATCCCCAAGGCGTCCTATGACCGGACATTCGGGCACTATATCAAGTACGCCATGCGAAACGCGATGGACATCGCGACGCTCGGCACCTCCGTCAACGCCCGCCTGAGCGCGGACAAAAAGACGTTCGAGCGCGTGCGCATCGCCTTCGGCGTGGCGGGTCCCGTCCCGATGCGCGCGATGAACGCGGAGGGGTTCATCAACGGAAAGGCTGTGACGCTTGAGAATATCGAGCAGTTCGGCCGCGAGGTGCTCGAGGATATCCATCCGCGCGATTCGTGGCGCGCGAGCAAGGCCTTCCGCAGCCACATCGCTGTGGAGAGCGCGAAGCGCTGCCTGATCGAGAGCGTCAAGCTGGCGGGAGGTGAGCTGTAATGGCGAAAAAGCAGTATCAGCTGGTGAGCTGTACCATCAACGGACGCGAAGTGGAGCAGATGGTCGACGTGCGCGCGTCGCTCACGGACATGCTCCGCAACGACTATCACCTGACGAGCGTGAAGAAGGGCTGTGAGGTCGGCGAGTGCGGCGCATGCAACGTGCTCATCGACGGGGAGTGCTTCAACTCCTGCCTGTATCTCGCCGTCTGGGCCGAGGGCAAGCACATCACGACGCTCGAGGGGCTGATGGGCCCGAACGGCGAGCTCTCCGACATTCAGCAGGCCTTCATCGACGAGACAGCCATCCAGTGCGGCTTCTGCACGCCGGGCTTTATCATGACGGCGGTGGAGATCCTGAACCGCGGCGTCTACTATACGGACGACCAGCTGCGAAAGCTCCTCTCCGGGCACCTCTGCCGCTGCACGGGCTATGAAAACATCTTCCGCGCGGTGAAAAAGACCATGCTCCGGCGCCTTGGCATGCTCGACGATCCGTATTTGCAGAACACATGAGAAAAGCGTTCCAACCTTCCGGTTGGAACGCTTTTTTGCGGCTTTTTGAACAAAATGTGATTTCTTCAGTCCGTCTCTTGCGGAGGCTGCCCCGTGCGGTTTGGTCCGCGTGCGCGGATCACTGCCCGGATGTCGTCGGGCGTGAGATTCAGACCGTGCAGCGTGCGCAGGAGCTTGGCAACCACATGGGGTTCCCAACCGTAAGAGAGATAGCGATCCAGATCGGCCTGCGCCTGCTGCGGGAGGTTTGCGTACAGTGCTTCCCGTGATTGCGGCATGCGTAACAACTCCTTACCTGCAGCTTTTAGTAATAGCCGTCTCTGGAAAAATGTTACATCCATCATGCGCGGATGTCAAGTTAAAAAGTCGAAAAATTTCCGTAAAAACTGAAATGAGGAGGGAAGAAAACCTTCCCTCCTCGTCAGGACACATGCAGAGCCGATTATTTGCCTGCGGCCACAGACTTGACCTCTTTGACCTCGCGGCCATTGTAGGTACCGCACTCAGGGCACATTCTGTGAGGCAGATGCAGCGCGCCACACTTGGGGCAAGCCACGAGACCGGGAGTCGCCAGCTTCCACACGGAGCTGCGTCTCTTATTGCGTCTTTGCTTGGATACTTTTCCCTTAGGTACTGCCATGTTGACACCTCCTTGGTCTTAACTGCCTGAGCAGTAATTTATGATGGAAGATTTCCTGTTTACTCCTCCGGCTGTTCGAGGAGCTTCGCCAGCGCGGCAAGCCGGGGATCGACCTGCTTTTTGCAGCGGCAGGCCTCGTGGTTGAGGTTCACGCCGCAGCCCGGACAAAGACCCTTACAGTCCTCTGAGCACAGGGTTTTTGTGTCCATGTCAAGGATGAACGCATCTCTGGCCAGCTCGGCCAGATCCACTTCGTCGTTTTCCAGCAGGACGATTTCGTCGTCATCGTCGAACTGCCGCTCCTGTGCAAGAACACACTCGTAGCGGACGGTCTTCGGTTCGTCGAATTCCTCCATACACCGGTCACATACACAGTGCAGCACCGTATGCGCCTGAAGCTCCAGCAGCAGGACGCCCGCCTTGTTCCGCACCTGGCCGTCCACAACAACCGGGGAGACAATGGGGCGCATACCGCCGAATTCCAGCCCGGACAGATCCATCTCAAAGTGGAAATCCTGACGCAGATCGGGGGTATGCAAAACTCTGTTGACATTCAAACGCATAGTACACCTCGCAATGACACGAGTAGTATTATAGAGGATTCTGCGCGCCTTGTCAAACATTTTCTGAGAATTATTTTGACATTTTTGGAAAAAGGAATAGAATAGAGGAGAGAACGAATGACTGTCGGAGGAGCCTATGCGCGAACTGACCATCGGAAAAAACGACGCCGGGCAGCGGCTGGACCGTTTTGTGTCCAAATCGCTGCCGCTTCTGCCGCCTGCGCTGCTGCAGAAGTATATCCGCATCAAGCGCATCAAGGTGAACGGCGCCCGCGCCCAGCGCGACCAGCGCCTGCAGACGGGCGACGTGCTGCAGCTGTATATCAACGACGAATTCTTCGACCAGCCGAAGGAGGACAACCTCTTCCTCTCGCTGTGGAAGCCGAGCCTCGACATCGTCTATGAGGACGAGAACCTGATGCTCCTCAACAAGCGGCCGGGGCTGGTCGTCCACGCGGACGAGACGGAGAAGGTCAACACACTGATCAACCATATCCAGGCGTATCTCTACCAGAAGCGCGAGTGGAACCCGCGCTGGGAGCATGCCTTCACCCCGGCGCTCTGCAACCGCATCGACCGCAACACCGGCGGCATCGTCATCGCGGCGAAGAACGCGGAGACGCTGCGCATCATCAACGAGAAGATCCGTGACCGCGAGATCGACAAGCGCTATCTCTGCATTACCCTCGGCGCGCCGAAGCCGCCGGAGGGCGAGATCTCATGCTTCCTGCTCAAGGACGAGAAGAAAAAGCAGGTCGCGGTCTATCACCGCCCCGTTCCGGGCGGCAAGACCGCGGTGACGCGCTACCGCACGCTCGAGCGGCGGGGCGAGCTGTCGCTGCTGGAGATCGAGCTGCTGACCGGGCGCACCCACCAGATCCGCGCGACGATGGCCGACCTCGGCTGCCCGCTGCTTGGGGACGGGAAGTACGGCAGCGGCGCGAAAAACCGCCAGTACGGCGAGACGCGCCAGGCGCTCTATTCCTATCAGCTGACCTTTGATTTCCCCACGGACGCGGGGATTCTGAACTATCTGAAGGGGCGCAGCTTCCGCGTAGAGCAGGTGCCTTTCCGGGAGAAGTATTTTGGAGGGAAGAAATGAGTCAGACAATTCTGCTGACCGGCGGCGCGGGCTTTATCGGCTCGCACATCGCCGTGGAGCTGCTGCAGGACGGCTATGACGTCGTCATCGCGGACGACCTCTCGAACAGCCGCGCGGACGTGATCGACCGCATCGAGAAGATTACCGGCCGCCGCCCGGCGTTTTACCGGATCGACGCGGCGGACGGCGCGGCGCTCGCGAAGGTGTTTGATGAGCAGCCGATTGACGCGGCGGTACATCTCGCGGGCTTCAAGGCGGTGGGGGAGTCGGTACAGAAGCCAATCGAGTACTACCGCAACAACCTCGACACGACCCTGACCCTGCTCGAAACGATGCGCAGCTACGACGTGCACCGTCTCGTATTCAGCTCGTCGGCGACGGTCTACGGCGCGGACAACCCCGTTCCCTATACCGAGGACATGCCCGCCGGGCGCTGTACGAATCCCTACGGCTGGACAAAGTGGATGATCGAGCAGATCCTCGCCGACGTAGCCAGGGCGGACGCGGCGCTCTCGGTCGTCTGCCTGCGGTATTTTAATCCCGTCGGCGCGCATGAGAGCGGTCTGATCGGCGAGCGGCCGAACGGCGTGCCGAACAACCTCATGCCCTATATCACGCAGACGGCGGCGGGCATCCGGAAGGAGCTCTCCATCTTCGGAGACGATTATGAGACGCCCGACGGCACCGGCGTGCGCGACTATATCCACATCACCGACCTCGCCCGCGGCCACATCGCGGCCATCGGCTATACGGAGGAGCACGTGGGATGGGAGGCTATCAACCTCGGTACCGGCCACGGCACGAGCGTACTCAAGCTGGTACAGACGTTTGAGCGCGTGAACGGTGTCCCTGTACCGCACCGGATCGCCCCGCGCCGCGCGGGGGATCTCGCATCGTGCTACGCGGGGACGGAGAAGGCGCGGCGTCTGCTCGGCTGGCAGGCGGAGAAGGGGCTGGAGGATATCTGCCGCGACGCGTGGCGCTGGCAGAGGGCCTGCGGCGAAGGGGTGTAAAACTCTATAAACGGATTCCGGGCGGACAGGGTTGTCCGCCCGGTTTTGCGTTTTTTCGAGGGGTGCCTCCGGCGGGTACCTTTCTTTCTTAGGCGAAAGAAAGGTACCAAAGAACGCCGCCAGAAAACGGATGGTTTCTGGCGCGCTTTTGGGTACTTTTCCCGCGTGGAAAAAGTACCTCGCCGGAGGCGCTGACAAGCCGATTTTCCCACCAATTCTCCCGCACAAAACACAAATTTCCCGCTGCTGTAATTTTTTGACAGAATCCGGAAATTTCTCATTGACATTTCGACACTTTTTTTATATATTGTATCTGCTTTGTGTTTACCGGCGAGCACGGTCAGGAACAGGACGGTGCGGCGGGGGCACACGGCAGATTTTTTATTTGAACGGGGGAGGATAAATGTCCAAAGAGTTAATTCGCCTGCGGGATCTCTGCATGGCGTTTGACGACGAGCTGGTTCTCGATCACATCAACCTTTACATCAACGATTCCGAATTCCTCACACTTCTCGGCCCCAGCGGGTGCGGCAAGACCACCACGCTGCGGATCATCGGCGGTTTCACAACGCCTACGTCGGGTGACGTCACGTTTGACGGTGTGAGGATTAATGATGTTCCGCCTCATAAGCGGCAGATCAACACGGTGTTCCAGAAATATGCGCTGTTCCCGCATCTGGACGTGTTTGAAAACATCGCCTTCGGCCTGCGCCTTGCGAAGGTGCCGGCCGATGAAATTGAAACGCGCGTGACGGAGATGCTGGGCATGGTCAGCCTGAAGGGCTTTGAGCACCGGCGCATCGACCAGCTCTCCGGCGGCCAGCAGCAGCGCGTGGCCATCGCCAGAGCTCTGGTGAACCGGCCGAAGGTGCTGCTGCTCGACGAGCCGCTCGGCGCGCTGGATCTGCGCCTGCGCAAGGATATGCAGAACGAGCTGAAGCGTATCCAGCAGCAGATGGGCATTACGTTTATATATGTGACGCACGATCAGGAGGAGGCACTCACCATGTCCGACACCGTCGTGGTGATGGACAAGGGCCGCATCCAGCAGATCGGCACCCCGGAGGATATCTATAACGAGCCGAAAAACGCCTTCGTGGCCGACTTCATCGGCGAGAGCAACATCCTCAACGGCACGATGGTCCGCGACGGCGTGGTGCGCATGTACCGGCGCGAGTTCCAGTGCGTCGACGGCGGCTTTGCGCCGAATGAGCCGGTCGACGTCGTCATCCGCCCCGAGGACATCGACATTGTCCCCGTGGAGCAGGGGCAGCTCGTCGGAACGGTCACGAACGTGACGTTCAAGGGCATGCAGTATGATATCATCGTGGATCTGGGCGGCTTCAAGTGGCTTATCCAGACGACCGACCACTCGCCCGTCGGCGCACAGGTCGGCGTGAAGATCGACCCGGACGGCTTCCACATCATGAAAAAGAGCGAATACTCCGGCATGTTCGGTGACTACAGCTCCTATTCCGAGGAATACGAAGAGCTGGCGGACGCCACTTTGGCGGACGAGGAGGAGAGCGGGGATGAAGAATAAGCTCTCCCGGTTCGCCGTGCCGTATGAGGTGTGGATGGCCATCTTCGTGGTGGCGCCCATCGTCATCATCGTGGTATACGCCTTCTCCTCCGCCGACGGCGGCTTCTCGCTCGAGAATTTCGTGAACATGGGCGAGTATACGGATGTGTTTCTCCGCTCGTTCAAGCTCGCGCTGATCGCGACGGCCGTGTGCCTGCTGATCGGCTATCCGGTGTCGTACTGGATGAGCCGCGAGGGTAAGTCCTTCCAGCGCATGGCGATGGTGCTCATCATGCTCCCGATGTGGATGAACTTCCTGCTGCGCACCTATTCGTGGATGACGATTCTGGAGAACAACGGCCTGCTCAATCAGCTGTTCCAGAAGATCGGACTGATCGCGCTGTATAACCGCGTGACCGGGGCGGACGTGGAGTTCTTCCAGATGATCAACACGCAGGGCGCAGTCGTACTCGGCATGGTGTATAACTATCTGCCGTTCATGATCCTGCCGATCTACTCGGTCATCATCAAGCTCGACCGCTCGCTTATCGAGGCGGCGCGCGACCTCGGTGCGAACTCCGTGATGGTGTTCCGCAAGGTGATCCTGCCGCTGTCGCTGCCGGGGGTGCTGTCGGGGATTACGATGGTGTTCGTGCCGTCGGTGTCGACGTTTGCCATCAGCCGGATGCTCGGCGGCGGCACGGAGCTGCTGCTCGGCGACCTGATTGAGCGGCAGTTCCTCGGTGGTGCGTACAACCCGCAGCTCGGCGCGGCCATCTCGCTGGTGATGATGGTGATCGTGCTGGTGTGCATGATTGTGATGAATCGCTTCGGTGAGGGCGAGGAACAGGCGGTGATGCTGTGAAAATCCGCAATAACGGCTTTGGCAGCCGCCTGCTCATGGCGCTGACGTTCCTGTTTCTCTATGCGCCGATCATCATTCTGATCGTCTTTTCCTTCAACGCGGGCAACAGCTCGAGCGTCTGGAAGGGCTTCTCCCTGCACTGGTACGGGGAGTTGTTTCATAACCGTCTGATCATGCACAGCGTGTATATCACGCTCATGGTCTCGCTCCTCGCGACGGTGATCGCGACCCTCGCGGGCACGTTTGCCTCTATCGGGCTCTACTCCATGCGCCGCAAAAAGCGCGGCGTGCTCATGGCTGTGAACAACATCCCCATGATGAACGCCGATATTGTCACGGGCGTGGGTCTGTGCCTGCTGTTTGTGGTGCTCTTCAACGGCTGGGGTGCGTTTGCCGGGTGGGTGAACTCATGGCAGACGCTCGTCGTCCTGCCGGAGCGGCTGACGATGGGCTTCGGCACGCTGCTGCTGGCGCACATCTGCTTCAACATTCCGTACATCATCCTCGCCGTCGGGCCGAAGCTGCGCCAGATGGACCGCAACCTCATCGACGCGGCGCAGGATCTCGGCTGCACGTGGATGCAGGCGTTCTGGCGCGTCGTGATTCCAGAGATCAAGCCCGGCATCGTCTCCGGCGCGCTCACGGCCTTCACGATGTCGATCGACGACTTCATCATCAGCTACTTTACCGCCGGCACAAGTTCCTCGACGCTGGCGATGACGATCTACGGCATGACGAAAAAGCGCGTCAGCCCGGAGATCAACGCCATCTCGACGCTGCTGTTCGCGACGGTGCTCGTGCTGCTCGCGCTCATCAACGTGCGCGAGAGCCGCGCAGATAAGCACGTACAGGCCGCGCAGGCCGCCCACGCGCCGCATACGCACCACCACAACAACAAAAACAGCAAGCTCCTGCGCCGCATTGCGGCGGGTGCTGTGGCATGCGTGCTGCTGGTGACGCTGATCGTCACGGGGCACTCCGTCAAATCCGACCGCATGGTGAACGTCTGCTCGTGGGGCGAGTATATCGACGAGAGTCTCATCACCCGGTTCGAGGAGGAGACAGGTATCCGCGTGAACTATCAGACCGCGGAGAGCAACGAAGCGCTGTATTCCCTCATCAAGATGGGCGGCGCGGACTTCGACGTCATTGTTCCCTCTGACTACATGATCGCCCGCCTGATCGAGGAGGACATGCTGGCCGAGCTCGACTATGACAACATCCCGAACTTCGACCTCATAGACGATACCTACAAGCACCTGAGTTATGACCCGGAGAACAAGTATACCGTTCCGTATACCTGGGGTGCGCTCGGCATCATCTACAATACCGCGATGGTCAGCGAGCCCATCACGAGCTGGTCGGCGATGTTCGACCCGCAATACGCCGGGCAGGTGCTGATGATCAACAACTCCCGCGACGCCATCGGCGCGGCGCTCCTCTCGCTGGGCTATAGCCTGAACACGACGGACGAGTCGCAGCTCGAGGAGGCGTTCAATCTCATCAAGCAGGCCAAGGACAACGGCGTCTATCAGGCCTTCGTTATGGACGAGGTATTCGGCAAGATGGAGGGCGGCAACGCGGCCATTGCCATGTATTACGCGGGCGACTATCTGACCATGCTCGAGAACAACGAGGATCTGGCCTTCGTCATTCCGGAGGAGGGCTCGAACTGGTTTGTCGACGCGATGTGCGTTCTGAAGTCCAGCCAGCACAAGGACGAAGCGGAGGAGTGGATCAACTTCATCGCCTCCACGGACGCGAACCTCGCCAACATGGACTACATCTGGTACGCTTCGCCCAACGCCGAGGCGCTGGAGGAGTACCCGGCCTATTATCAGGAGGTCAACGACGAGGAGCTGGATCCGGAGCTCTATGAGATCATGGCGCCGTCCGAGGAGACGCTTGCGCGCTGTGAGCTGTATAAAAATCTCCCCAAGGCGACGCTGCGGCTGTATGACTCGCTGTGGACGCGTCTGGGTATCTAAAAGGAGGATTTCACGATGCTTCAAGTAGGAATGACCTATACGGTCGAACAGACCGTCACGACCAACATGACCGCCAGGGCCATCGGCTCCGGCGGGCTGGAGGTGTTCGGCACGCCCTTCATGATGGCCATGATGGAGAGCGCCGCCATGCTCTGCGTGCAGCCGGAGCTGCCCGAGGGCAAGGGCACCGTCGGCGTCGAGATCACCTCGAGTCACGTCGCGCCCACCCCGGTCGGCATGAAGGTGCGCGCCACGGCGGAGGTGGCGCATATCTCTGAAAACGGCAAGCTGATCGACTTCAAGGTGACGGCCTTCGACGAGGAAGGCCTGATCGGCGAGGGCACGCACCGCCGCGCGATCATCAGCAATGAGCGGTTTTTGCAGAAGTGCAACGATAAGCGCGACAGAGTGAAATAAGCTCCCATGCAGGGGCGGACGAGAAGTCGTCCGCCCCTTTGTTTTTTACGGGGAGATGGGAGGTTGAATCGGCTTGTCCACGCCGGAGGCACACAGAGCTGGCTCACCCGCCGGCACCCACCGTCTGAGTATACAGAATATTTCGCATAAACCGGTTGTGTTTTCGGCGGAAATGTGGTAATATTTCATGTGAATGAACAGCGGCGCAGTATCCTAGTCAGATCCGACGTCTTGTAAGGAGGGCCTAAAAATCCTTCAAAGGGCATAACTGTGAAGTCTCTGGTGCCTGCTTCTTACGCCCAGTTTGGGGTGGGTGCTGGAGGGAGGTGCGGAATGACCCCGCGCCTGCGGATTCAGGGCGCCCTCCAATGGCATGGAGGACCCGACCCTGCTTTCGTGGAGACCTGTTGTTGTGCGCAGGCGGACTCCCGTTGTGGTATCGACCTGCGTACGAGACAGATTGTGAACCTGCAATGCGGTGCTACCCGGCTTTACCGCCGTAACGCTGTGTGCAGAGTAGCCTGCCTTGCGTGGATTGGGTGGATAGGGGAGCTCATGCATCCGCTTCTCAGGCCAGAGAAACGGGTGTTATTCCCTTGAAACCCTGTCTGCAAAAGAGGCTAAGAGACGCTCGGACTGCTGTGGAAATCACCTAGGCTGTCCCGCTTCGCGGGGACGCCGGAGGGGCTGCAGTGCGGACTAAGTGGCAGTCGGGTACCGTGGCACGGCAACATCACGGCACAGCGCTGAAAGGGAAACCGCCTGATCGGCGACGAGAGGTGCGCTGTGGGGAAATCCAACCCGTACCTAAGCCGTAAGATTTACTTCCGGCGCCGCCCTGTTCATTCTCATTTTCTGATAAGTGGAGGAATCTGCTCTTGAGCGATCGGGACAAACAGAAAAAGAAGCATAACCACTGGCCGCTGCGTGTGTTTTTCATGGCCGTGGTGCTGTCCGCTCTGCTGAGCTTCTTCTCGAGCACCGCGCTGGAGGGGACGGGGTATGCCGTGGCGCTGGCGGTGCTGGCCGCGTTTATCGCGCTCGGTATCGTGTTCGACATGGTCGGCGTGGCCGTGACGGCGGCCGATCCGCGCCCGTTTCACTCGATGGCCGCCCACAAGGAAAAGGGTGGCAAGGAGGCCATCCGCCTGTTGAAAAACGCCAATCAGGTCAGCTCCTTCTGTAACGACGTGGTCGGCGACATCTGCGGCATCGTCAGCGGCTCGACCGCGGCGGTCATTGTCACGCAGCTGCAGCGCGACCTCAGCACGCACTCGGTGCTGCTGTCCATCGGCATCACGGCGCTGATCTCCGGCATCACGATTGGGGGCAAGGCGCTCGGCAAGACCGTGGCCATCAACGACTGCACGAACGTCGTCTACCGCGTGGCCCGCGTGATGCATACTTTACATCTTTTCCGCTGAATGGAGTGCGATTGATTTGATTCTGGAACAGATTCAGACCCCGGCCGATGTGAAGCGGCTCAATAACGACGAGGTGCGCCGGCTCTGTCAGGAGCTGCGGGGCTTCCTCATCAGCCGCGTATCACAGACGGGCGGGCATCTGGCTTCCAATCTGGGCGTGGTGGAGCTGACCGTGGCCATCCACCGTGTGTTTGACACGTCGCGGGACCGGCTGGTCTTCGACGTGGGCCACCAGTGCTATGTACATAAGGCCCTCACCGGGCGGCAGGCGCTCTTTGAGACGCTGCGCCAGTTCGGCGGGCTTTCGGGCTTTCCGAAGCCTTATGAGAGCGAGCACGACGCGTTTATCGCCGGGCACGCGTCCAATTCCGTGTCCGTCGCGCTCGGTATGGCGCGGGCGCGCACGCTGCGCCATGAGGACTACAGCGTCCTGGCGCTCATCGGCGACGGCGCGATGAGCGGCGGGCTGAGCTTTGAGGGACTCAACAACGCGGGCGCGTCGCAGGAGCCGCTCATTGTCATTCTCAACGACAACGGCATGTCCATCAACCCCAACGTGGGCGGGCTCTCGCGGCACCTGGCGGGTCTGCGGACGAAGTCGGGGTACTATCAGTTCAAGAAGTGGTACCGCGACGCGCTGGAGCACACGCAGGCCGGGCAGAAGGTCTATGAGCTGAGCCACGACGTGAAAACGGCGCTGAAAAAGTCCATCTTCCCGAACAGCACGTTCTTTGAGGACATGGGCTTTACCTATATGGGCCCCGTGGACGGGCATGACGTCCAGAAGCTGACGGACATGCTGACGTGGGCGCGGGAGCTGCGCTGTCCGGTGCTGCTGCATGTGCAGACGGCCAAGGGGCGCGGCTGCCGCTTCGCGGAGCAGGATCCCGGCCGGTTCCACGGCGTCGAGCCGTTCGATCCGCTGACGGGCAGGAGCAAACGGCCGTCTCGGCCGTCGTTTTCCTCCGTATTCGGTTCGGAGCTGACGGCGCTGGCACAGGAGGATCCGTCCGTCTGCGCCATCACGGCGGCGATGGAGTCCGGCACCGGGCTGACGCCGTTTGCCAAGGCGCACCCGGAGCGTTTTTTCGACGTCGGCATCGCCGAGGGGCACGCCGTCGCGATGGCGGCCGGTATGGCCAAGCAGGGGATGCGCCCGGTGTTCGCGGTGTATTCGAGCTTCCTGCAGCGCGGGTACGACATGCTGATCCACGATGTTTCGCTCGACGGGCTGCATGTGGTGTTCGGCATCGACCGGGCGGGCCTTGTCGGCGCGGACGGCGAGACGCACCACGGCTGCTTCGACGCGCTGTACCTGCCGCAGGTGCCGGGGATGACGGTTTACTGTCCGGCAAACTTCGCCGAGCTGCGGCGGATGCTGCGCCGCGCGCTCTATGAGACGGACGGCCCGGTCGCCGTGCGCTATCCGCGCGGCGGTGAGGGCGCGTATTACACTGGCTGTGGCAGCGACGCGCTCGCGGACTGTCTGCGCGAAGGGACGGACTGTACGGTTCTGAGCTACGGTGTGCTGGTGAACCACGCGCTTGAGGCCGCGCGGCGGCTGGAAGCGGAGGGAATCTCCGTGCGCGTGGTGAAGCTGAACCGGATTGCGCCGCTTGACGGCGGCGAGATTGCAGAGGTGCTCCGCGGGACGCGGCGGCTGGTGGTGCTGGAGGATTGTCTGGCGCGCGGCTGCGTGGGCGAACGCGTCGCGGCGCTGCTGGCCGAGACCGGGGAGGAGCCGGAGCGGCTGGTGCTGAAAAACGCGGGCGAATCGCTTCCACCACAGGGGACGGTGCCGCAGCTGGAGCACGCGCTGGGGCTGGATGCCGACGGCGTCGCCGAATCGGTCAAGGAGGTGCTGCATGAGCAATAAAACGAGACTCGACGTGCTCCTTGTGGAGCGCGGCTTCGCGCCGACGCGCCAGAAGGCGCAGGCGATCATCATGGCCGGGAGCGTCTTTGTCGCCGGCCAGCGGGTGGACAAGCCCGGCACCGCCGTCGCGAACGAAGCGGAGCTCGAGGTGCGCGGCCACACGCTGCGCTACGTCAGCCGCGGCGGGCTGAAGCTGGAGAAGGCGATGCAGACCTTCCCCATCACGCTCGAGGGAAAGACCTGCGCCGACATCGGCGCGTCGACGGGCGGCTTTACCGACTGTATGCTGCAAAACGGCGCGCGGCGCGTCTACGCCGTCGACGTCGGCTATGGCCAGCTCGACTGGAAGCTCCGCAGCGACGAGCGCGTCGTCTGTCTGGAGCGGACGAACGCGCGCTATCTGGGCACGGAGCAGATCCCGGAGCCGCTGGACTTCGCGTCGATCGACGTGTCGTTCATCTCGCTGAAGCTCATCTTCCCGGCGCTCTATCCGCTGCTGCGCGAGGGGGGCGAGATCGCCTGCCTGATTAAGCCGCAGTTCGAGGCCGGGCGAGAAAAGGTCGGCAAAAAGGGCGTTGTCCGGGATCCGGCGGTGCATTTGGAGGTGCTGCAGCAGTTCCTGCGGCATGCAAAGGAAAACAACTTTACAGTTCTTGGAATCACATACTCTCCCATCCGCGGACCGGAGGGGAACATCGAATATCTGGGCTTTTTGAGAAAGAGTGACGAGCCGGATACCGTGCCGGAGCTGTCCGGCGTGGTGGCGGCCTCACACGACGAGTTAAAGGATTGAGAGTTATGGCTTCTAAAAAAGTGATTCTGTGCCCGAATCCCTTCCGCGACGAGCGGCTGGCCGCCGCGAAGCGTTCGAAGGAGATTCTCGAGAACGTCGGCCTGCAGACAGTGGTGTGCCTGCCGTTTAACCGGGAGGGCTACGGCGAGGAGCTGGGCGTGCCGATCCGGCCGCTGCAGCAGGAGATCAAATCCGCCGATCTGCTGATTGCCTTCGGCGGCGACGGGACGATCCTGCATCTGGCCCGCACCGTGGCGCTGCACCGGGTGCCGGTGCTGGGGATCAATCTCGGCAGTCTCGGCTTCATGTCGGAGCTGGAGCTCAACGAGCTAGACCGGCTGCGTGACCTGAAGGACTGGAACTTCACCGTCGAGTCGCGTATGATGCTCGACGTGAGCGTGGTGCGCGGCGGGCGCACCGTGTATAATACGATCGCCCTGAACGATGCGGTGATCTCAAAGGGATCTATCGCAAGGGTTGTAAGGCTGAATATCTTTACAGAGGAGGGCTTCCTGACCCGCGTAGGCGGCGACGGGGTTGTGCTCGCCACGCCCACCGGCTCCACGGGGTATTCCATGGCTGCGGGCGGCCCGATCGTCGAGCCGACGGCGCGGAACCTGCTCATCACGCCGATCTGCCCGCACTCGACGCGCTCGAGCTGCTATGTCCTCTCGCCAGAGCACCGCATCACGGTCGAGGCGATAGATGCCAACCGCAAGTTTGTCTACCTTTCCTCCGACGGGGGAAAGGCGTTTTCCCTCAAAAACGGGGATCAGATCCGCGTCTCGCAGTCCAGGCACACCACGCAGCTGGTGCGCCTGTCGAAGAAGAGCTTCTGCGAGATTCTCGATAAAAAAATGGGAACGGAGGCCGCATGCCATGAAGAATGAACGACAGACACAGCTCCTGCAGATCATCAGCGAGGAGAGCATCGAGACGCAGGAGCAGCTGCTTGAGCGGCTGCAGGCGCGTGGCATCAAGTCCACACAGGCGACAATCTCGCGCGATATCAAGCAGCTGCACCTCGTCAAGGAGCCTACGGGTCACGGCCGCTACCGCTACGCCGTGTCGGCGCACAAGACGAAGCTCAACTTTGAGGGCAAGCTCCGCACCATCTTCCGCGAGAGCGTGCTGAGCGTCGACTGCGCGCAGAACCTCGTCGTGCTCAAGACGATCGAGGGCATGGCCAACGGTGCGGCCTTCACGCTCGATAATATGCAGGATACCGACATCGTCGGCACCCTCGCGGGCGACGACACCATTCTGCTCGTGTTCCACGACAACGCGAACGCTCTGGATTTCTGCGAGCAGGTGAAGGAGATGCTGCGCTGAAGCGGCACAGGAGGACGAAAATATGCTGGATCTGCTGCATATTGAGAATATCGCCATCATTGAGCGCGCCGACATCGCCTTTCAGCCGGGCTTCAACGCGCTGACGGGCGAGACGGGTGCCGGTAAGTCGATCGTGATCGACGCCATGAGCGCCGTGCTCGGTCAGCGCGCCTCGCGCGACCTGATCCGTACCGGCGCGGACAAGGCGTTCGTCAGTGCGACGTTTTCCGGGGTGGAGCCCGCCCTGTTCGGGGAGTTCGGGCTGGAGCCGGACGAGGAGCTGCTGCTGCAGCGCGAGATTCACGCCGACGGCAAAAACACCTGCCGCGTGAACGGACGGCCTTTCACCGTGACGCAGCTGCGCGCGCTCGGCAGCCGCCTGCTCAACATCCACGGCCAGCACGATGGCCAACAGCTGCTCGACGAGGAGCAGCACCAGATGTATCTCGATAGCTTTGGAAAGACGGAAGAGCTTTTGAATACATATACTGAAAAGTATCAGGCCTTTACAGAAATTCACCGCCAGATCCGCGCCCTCCAGATGGACGAGAGCGAGAAGGCGCGGCGCGTGGACACGCTGCGCTTCCAGATCGAGGAGCTGCAGCGAGCGAAGCTGCGCCCCGGCGAGGAGGAGGAGCTCTCCGCGCGGCGGAGTTTTCTGCGAAACGGGGAAAAGTTCATCTCCGCCGTGTCCGAGGCCGATTACTGCTTAAACGGCGGCGACGAGGGCTCCGGTGCGCTGGGCTTTCTGCGCCAGGCGCAGGATGCCATCGGCGCGGTGCGCCACCTCGACGACGGCTTCGCCAAGATCTATGAGCGGCTGGAGGACATCTACAGCGAGGTCTACGACGTCGCGGCGACGGTGGAGGATCAGCGCGAGAGCTTCGATTTTTCGCCGCATGAGCTTGACGACGTGGAGAGCCGGCTGGATCGGCTCTACCGCCTGAAAAAGAAGTACGGCCCCACGGTCGAGGACATGCTGGCCTACCTCGAGAAGTGCAAAAGTGAGCTTGAGCAGATCGAGTACGCAGGCGATGCGCTCGCGCGGCTCGAAAAGCAGGAGAAGAAGGCCGGGCGCGCCATGCTCGACGCAGCCAGGGCTCTCTCCGCGCGGCGCCATGAGGCGGCGCAGGTGCTCTCCGCGCAGATCCTCTCCGAGCTGCAGCAGCTCGACATGGGCAAGATCCGCTTCGCGGTCGACTTCGCGGAGAAGGCGCCGGACGCGACCGGCACGGATCATATCCGCTTCCTCATGTCCGCGAACGTGGGCGAGGAGCTGCGCCCGATCAACCGCATCGCCTCGGGCGGCGAGCTCGCGCGCATCATGCTCGCGATGAAGAATGTGCTCTCCGAGCAGGATCACGTCGGCACGCTCGTTTTCGACGAGGTCGATACCGGCGTCTCGGGCCGCGCGGCGCAGAGGGTTGCCGAGAAGATGGCCCGCATCAGTCGAAAAAAGCAGGTGCTCTGCGTGACGCACCTGCCGCAGCTGGCTGCCATGGCCGACACACAGTTCTCCGTAGAGAAGGGCGAGGAGGGAGGCCGCACGTTTACGCACGTCTGCCTGCTCGACCGCGCGCAGCGGAGGCAGGAGCTGGCCCGGCTCACGGGCGGCGCACGCCTGACGGAGGCAATGCTCTCCGGCGCGGAGGAGTTGCTCGCCGGGGCGGAGGAATTCAAAAAAAGCCTGTAAGGATAAAAAACGGAAAAAATGGTTGACAAACGCCGCTTTTATGGCTATAATAGCCCCAACAAATCCAAATTGCCATCGTGATGAAGGGAAGAAGTAACGCACCCGGGCACCTGCAAAGAGAACCTCTGGCCGGTGAAAAGAGGAGAGGGCAGGGCGCGCGAATACATCCCGGAGCAGCCTCCTGAAGCCGCCGCTGCGGCGCGTAGGGATGTGTCGGGTTCGCCCGTTACAGCGATAGGGTGTGACTGCACCCGATGAGGTCGTTTCCCGCGAGGGGGCGGCGAATATGAGGTGGTACCGCGATCTTTGTCGCCCTCTGTCGTTTGGCAGGGGGCGTTTATTTTTCCCCTCTGCCGGTCAAAATGTTAGCAATATATAGAAAGGAATGGAAACACTATGGGAATCTATGAGGAACTGGTAGCGCGCGGCCTGATTGCGCAGGTTACCAACGAAGAGGAAATCCGTGACATGGTCAACAACGGCAAGGCCACGTTCTACATCGGCTTTGACTGCACGGCGGACTCTCTGCATGTCGGCCACTTCATGGCTCTTTGCCTGATGAAGCGTCTGCAGATGGCGGGCAACAAGCCCATCGCCCTGATCGGCGACGGCACGACCCTGATCGGCGACCCCTCCGGCCGCACCGATATGCGCCAGATGCTGACCGAGGAGACCATCAAGCACAACGCCGAGTGCTTCAAGCGCCAGATGGAGAAGTTCATCGACTTCTCGGACGGCAAGGCGCTGATGCTCTATAACTCCGAGTGGCTCAAGCCCCTGAACTATATCGAGCTGCTGCGCGAGGTGGGCGGCTGCTTCTCCGTGAACAACATGCTGCGCGCAGAGTGCTACAAGCAGCGCATGGAGAAGGGGCTGAGCTTCCTGGAGTTCAACTACATGATCATGCAGAGCTACGACTGGTACTACATGTTCCAGCATTACGGCTGCAACATGCAGTTCGGCGGCAACGACCAGTGGTCGAACATGCTCGGCGGCACGGAGCTGATCCGCAAGAAGCTGGGCAAGGATGCCCACGCCATGACCATCACGCTGCTGCTCAACTCCGAGGGCAAGAAGATGGGCAAGACCGCCAAGGGTGCCGTCTGGCTGGATCCGAACAAGACCAGCCCCTTCGAGTTCTTCCAGTACTGGCGCAACGTCGACGACGCGGACGTGCTCAAGTGCATCCGCATGCTGACGTTCCTGCCGCTTGAGCAGATCGACGAGATGGCCGACTGGAAGGGCGAGAAGCTCAACGAGGCCAAGGAGATCCTCGCCTTCGAGCTGACGAAGCTCGTTCACAGCGAGGCCGAGGCCGAGAAGGCCCGCGAGGCATCCCGCGCGCTGTTCTCCGGTGCGGGCGATGTCGAGCACATGCCCACGACGGAGCTGACGAATGACGATCTCGGCGGCGGCCAGATCGACGTGCTGAGCCTGCTTGTCAAGTGCGGACTTGCCGCCTCCAAGGGCGAGGCGCGCCGTCTGGTGCAGCAGGGCGGCGTCACCGTGAACGACCAGAAGATCGATTCGATCGATGCGGCCTTCGGCTGCGAGCAGTTCACCGGCGACGGCGTTGTGATCCGCAAGGGTAAGAAGGTCTTCCACCGCGCGGTGCTTGTGTGATTTGTCTGAATGACTGAAAAGAGAGGAGGAGCGTACGCTCCTCCTCTTTTTTGCGGGGCAGCACCGTCCGATGTAAAACTTCCTACCCCCGCCAAAACAAAAAAGGTTGATTCATCCCGCGTTTTCCGCTATAATATCCGTCGGCAGCCTTTTGTGCCGTATCTTTTTGGAAACAGGTCGATTTGCATGAAAACAAGTGATTTTAATTTTGAACTGCCGCCCGAGCTGATTGCGCAGACGCCGCTGGACCGGCGCGACGCGTCGCGCCTGCTGGTGCTCGACCGGAGCACCGGCGCGTGGGAGCACCGGCACTTCTTTGATCTGCCGTCGTATCTCCGTCCCGGCGACTGTCTGATTCTGAACGACTCCCGCGTGCTGCCCGCGCGCCTGCTGGGTCACCGCCTGCCGGGCGGCGGCGCGTGCGAGGTGCTGCTGCTGATTGACCGCGGCAACAAGACGTGGGAGTGTCTCGTCCGCCCCGGCAAGCGCATGCGCGTGGGCGCGAAGCTCTCCTTCGGCGACGGCGAGCTGACGGCGGAGGTCGTGGAGGAGCTGCCGGGCGGCAACCGGCTGGTGCGCTTTGACTATGAGGGGATTTTCCTCGAGGTGCTCGACCGGCTCGGCAAGATGCCCCTGCCGCCCTACATCAAGGCCGAACTGCAGGACAAGGAACGCTACCAGACCGTCTATTCCCGCGTGACCGGCTCGGCCGCCGCGCCGACGGCGGGGCTGCACTTCACGAAGGAACTGCTGCGGCAGATTCAGGACATGGGCGTGAAGATCGGCTATGTGACGCTGCACGTCGGGCTCGGGACGTTCCGCCCCGTGAAGGAGGACGAGATCACCGACCACGAGATGCACAGCGAATATTGCGTCATCCCGCAGGAGACGGCGGATCTCATCAACGAGACGAAGCGCGGCGGCGGGCGCGTGATCTGCGTGGGAACGACTTCCTGCCGCACGGTGGAGAGCTGGGCCGCGGAGGACGGAACGATGACCGCATCGGCGGGCTGGACGAACATCTTCATCTATCCCGGCTACCGCTTCAAGGTGCTCGACGGGCTGATTACGAACTTCCACCTGCCGGAGTCGACGCTCATCATGCTCGTCTCGGCGCTCGCGGGGCGCGAGCATATTCTCGCGGCTTATGAGGAGGCCGTGCGTGAGAAGTACCGCTTCTTCAGTTTCGGCGACGCGATGCTGATCCTCGACAGGAACAAATAAGAGACCCGGAGAGCCGGAAAGCCTTGTAGGACAGAGCTTTCCGGCTCTTTTTTTGCGTTTTTTCCGCGTACGGAATTTTGCGCTTGACAGCGTGAGAAAAGCCGTATAATATAAATCGTTCGTTGCGGAACAAACGATTTTAAACATGCGATTTAAGCAGAAGGAGGGACCGTATGCCGCCGAAGCCGAGATTTACGAGGGAGGAGATCGTCGACGCCGCGCTGGACATCGTCTCGCGTAAGGGCATCGAAGCACTGACGGCCCGTGAGCTGGGCGAGGAGCTCGGCAGCTCCGCGCGCCCGATTTTCACGGTGCTCCGCAGCATGGAGGAGCTGCAGCAGGAGGTGCGGAGCGCCGCTATGCGCCGCTTCGAGAGCTATGCCGGCCGTACCATGCCGGGCGTCCCGCTGTTCAAGCAGGTAGGCATGCAGATGGTTCTCTTCGGCGCGCAGGAGCCGAAGAGAACCATCTGCTCTTCATGCGCGAAAACCGCAGCGCCGTCAGCTTTGACGATGTGTTCGGTGAGCTGGGTGATACGGTGGAGCGCTGCATCGAGACGGTCTGCCGCGACTATGGCCTCAGTCCGGCGCAAGCGCGCGTGCTGTTCGAGCATGTCTGGATCTACACGTTCGGAGTCGGTGCGCTGTGCGCTACGCGGGTGTGCCGGTTTTCGGAGGAGCAGCTGGGGCGGATGCTCTCCACGGAGTTTCAGGCGATGATGCTGCTGGTGAAATCCGGCGGCCAGTCGTAATAGGGGAGGGTGGAGGATGGACGCTGCCCGGTGGATCCTGTGTCCCGCCTGCGGCGGAAAGACCCGGACGCAGATCCGGAGCGACACGGTTTTGGAAAATTTCCTGCTGTTTTGTCCGAAGTGCAAGAGGACATTCCTCATCTCGGTGCGCGGCGGAGAGACGAAATATTTGCATCAGCCAGACGCTAAGACGCAGAGTGAGCCGGATTCGGCTCACTCTGCGTCCTTTTTGCGCGCTGAGGGAGAGGAGGAGAGAACATATGGAGAAGCTGCCTGTCCGGCTGCTGCTTGCGGCGTCGGTGCTGCTGGTGCTGGCCGGGGCGCTCTGGGGGCTGCTGGCGCAGTGGCCCTGCGCGGCCCTGTCGTGGGTCGGCGCTATCGGCTGCGGTGCCGCCGCGGCACTGCACTTTTCAGGCGATGAAAAATAAGCTTCCCGCTTGACACGATGCCGATCCTTATATATAATATACGATATATATCGTACATTATATATAAGGACATATAGGAGAAACGCTATGGCACCAAAGAATAAGTTTACGCGCGCGGAGATGACCGCCGCCGCGCTCGGGATCGTACGCGCGGACGGGGCGGAGCACCTGACCGCCAAGACACTGGCCGCCGCGCTCGGTATATCGACGCAGCCGGTGTTCACCTGCTTCGGCTCGATGGAGGGGGTGCATCAGGCGGTGCGCGATGCGGCGCGGCAGGTCTACGACGACTACATCACCGCGGGACTGCGGGAGGAGATCCCTTTTTTCGGTCTCGGAATGCAGTATATCCACTTTGCGCGGGAGGAGCCGATGCTCTACCGCCTGCTCTTTCTGGCGCAGACACCGTCCGGCGGCGCTTTTGCCGCGCTGGAGCACTCACAGGCGCTTGCGCGTCCGTCGCTCGAGCGGATCTACCACCTCACGGCGGCGGAGGCCGACCGGTATTTCCGCGACCTCTGGCTGGTGGTGCACAGTCTCGCGACGCTGATCGTCACCGGCGGCTGTCCGTATACCGACCGGGAGATCGGGCAGATCCTGACGGGCTTCAGTCTCAGCATCTGTAAGTCGATCAAGGAGGTTCCCGGCTTCGCGGCGGGGACGTTCGACCGGGATGCCGCGTTCCGCGCGCTGCTTGGAGAGAAAGAATAAGTTGAATGAATCGGAGGGAGAGTTTATGGAAAAACAGAGCATCACCGCGCTGATGAGCTGCTTCGGGCGGGCGCTCGATGCGCTCGCGGCGCTCTGCGCGCCGGGGAGCCTGCTGGCGTTTGACTATCCGGACGAGGGCTTTTTCACCGCATCGGAGCGGCGCGTGCAGTGTACCGTCCGGATGGCCGCCGGCGGAGAGCCGATGCGCTCGAGCTTTTCGCGTGCGGCGCTGGAGGAGCTTCTGGCGGCGCACGGCTTCCGCATTCGCGAGCTGCTCACGCCCGCGGACATTCAGAAAAACACCATCGACGCGGCGGGCGCGGAGCTGACGGCCTTTGAGCACGTCAACTACTGTCTCGCCGCGCGGGAGGACTGAGAGGATAACGGTATGGACACACTGAAAATCCTGCAGAAGCTCTATCGGCTGGGGAGGATCCTCAGCAAAATCGCGTACGTCTGCGCCATCGTCGCCGCGTGTCTGTGTGCGGCGGGGATCGCGAGCTTTGCCCTCGGTGCCGGGACACTGCGGCTCGGCGGCGTGACGATCAGGGGGCTGCTCCGCGCGGATACAAGTCTCAGCGAGGGCGCGCCGCGCGGACACGGCTGGGGCCGCCGCCTGCTGGAGGGCTGCATCGCGGACGCGCAGGCGCAGGGGAGAAGCGGCGTCTGCATGCTGGGCGCAAAGAAGCAGAAGGCGTGGCTCGCCGACCAGAACTTTGCGCGGAAATTCGGCTTCGAGACGGTCGACACCGCCGGAAAATATGAGCTGCTGGCGCTGCGTCTCGATGATGTTCCACCGCCGCGGTTTGCACCCGGCGCAAAGGTGCAGACCGTCGAGCGCTGCGGCCTGACCGTCTTCTACGGCGACCAGTGCCCCTACATCCCGCAGCGCGTCGAAAAACTGCGCGCGTACTGTGCGCAGGAAGGAATCGAGGCGCACTTTCTGCATGTGGAGACACTGGCGCAGGCGAAGAGTCTGCCGTGCGTCTATAACGGCTGGGCGGCTTTCTGGGACGGCCGCTTTGTCACCGTGAACCAGATCGACCCCGCCGCGCTGGAAAAGCTCCGCCGCCGGTAAAGATTCCGTCCCGAAGCGCCGCGATTGCCTGCCGATCGCGGCGCTTTTTCCGCGCGGCATACAAATCGCGATTGCCATCAGGCGCGGGATGTGGTAAGCTGAAAACAGAAAGTTTGTTTGTGTGAACGGAGGAGGCTCCGCCTATGCATATTGCAAATTATACGCCAAAACAGTTGGTTCCTGAACGGGTTGTTCGCCTTGTAGCCTTCTTGGTGGTGTGGGCTTCGGTAGCGATTGTTTTTCTCAAACGTCAGGATATGCTGGCGCGGATGATAATCACCGTTGGAGCTGTATGGTACAGCTTACAACTGGTATTCAACTATGGCTGTGTGACCCGGGAATACATCGCAGATACCGGGGGGATCACGGCTATCTGGTTCAAAAAACTGAGAAAGAGCTATTCATGGAGTGAGTTTGAAATTGTGCAATCATACACGGTTCGTACATATAGCGGGCCTGAAGAATGGATACTCTGCAGCCGGATCCCCGTGAAGAAAATATTTGAAGGGGAGACCACTTCAAACTGGGTGCAGGGGCGGCCGTTTCAGGTGCTCTACATGTTCAAGATGCCAGATGAAAAAGAACGGGAGTTCTTTTCTTATCTGCCGCAGAAATTCACCCAGCCCGACACCGGCACAAAAGGAGAATGAGCATGTACTTTCCATACGGCGAGACGGAGCTTGCGTACTTGCGGCGCCGGGATAGGCGACTGGGCGCGGTCATTGACCGCGTAGGGTATGTTGACCGCGCGGTCGACGCGGATCTCTTTTCCTCCGTCGTCCACCACATCATCGGCCAGCAGATCTCCACGAAGGCACAGGCCACCGTCTGGCGGCGGATGCAGGACGCGCTGGGCGAGGTGAACGCGCAGACGGTTCTCGCGGCGGGCGTGCCGCGGCTGCAGGGGCTGGGCATGACCTTCCGCAAGGCGGCGTACATCACGGACTTCGCCGGGCGCGTACAGAGCGGCGCGTTCGACCTCGATGCCGTGCAGCGCATGGACGACGCAGGCGCCATCCGGGCGCTGAGCGAGCTCAAGGGGATCGGCGTGTGGACGGCGGAGATGATCCTGCTGTTCTGCATGCAGCGGCCGGACGTGCTCAGCTACGACGACCTCGCCATCCGGCGCGGCCTGCGCATGGTGTACCGCCACCGCAGCATTGACCGCGCGCTCTTTGAGAAATACCGCCGCCGCTACAGTCCCTATGGCAGCGTGGCGAGCATTTACCTGTGGGCAGTGTCCGGCGGCGCAATCCCGGAGCTGAGCGACCCGGCTCCGAAGAAATGAGGTGCGGCATGTTTATCCGGCATTACGATTCCCCACTTGGCAGGATCCTCCTCGCGGCGGATGAGCGGGGGCTGACGGGGCTCTGGTTCGAGGGGCAGAAGTACTTCGCACGCACGCTCTCAACAGAGTGCGAGGAGAGGGAGACGCCTGCGCTCGCGGACGCGGCACACTGGCTCGACGTCTATTTTTCCGGGCACGAGCCGGATTTCACGCCGCCGCTTCACCCGGCGGGGACGCCGTTTCAGCGCACGGTCTGGGCGCTGCTGGGACAGATTCCCTATGGGGAGACGACGACCTACGGCGCACTTGCCCAGACGCTCGCCGCGCGCGTCGGGCTTGCGTCCATGTCCGCGCAGGCGGTCGGCGGTGCGGTGGGGCATAACCCGGTGTCGATCATCGTCCCGTGTCACCGCGTCGTCGGCGCGGACGGCAGCCTGACGGGCTACGCCGGGGGCATTGAGCGGAAAATCGTGCTTCTGTGCCTTGAAGGGGCGGACACGGCGCGCTTTCGCATCCCGAAGAAGGGAACCGCGCTTTAAAAACGCATCGCAGCGGGGGCCGCACGGCCCCCACTTTTTCTCGGGAAAAGTGGAGATATTTTACAAACCTTTTCGCGCGCCCGGTGCTACAATCACACACGCAAGGAGGGAAGCACATGTACAAAGAGGTCAGGACGGTGGTCTATGATGAGGAGTTGCGGATCGGGATCATCGCCAACACGGCGGCGGTCATGGGCATCACGCTCGGCAAGGCGATGCCGGAGGTGGTCGGCGCGGACGTCCGCGACGAGAGCGGACACACGCACCTCGGCATCATCGAGTTCCCGGTGCCGATTCTGCGCGGATCGCCGGAGAGCACGCTGCAGTATTTCGGCGTTGCCGTCTGCGGCGCGAAGAAGAAGGTCAACAAGCTCACAGGCAGTCTCCCGCTCCTGCGGTGAGCCGAAAAAGTATTTGAAAACTACCCTTGACAAGTAACCGCTCGGTAACTATAATGAAGTTACCGAGCGGTTACTATCATAAAGGGGGTATGACGGTGGAGAGCACGAAGGAGCGGATTCTGGAGACGGCGCTCACGCTGTTTGCGCGCAATGGATATCTGGGGACGTCCATGAGCGACATCGCGGGAGCGCTCGGCATCACGAAGGCCGCGCTCTATAAGCACTATGCCGGCAAGCAGGAGATTCTGGACCGGATCGTCGAGCGGATGCGTGAGATGGACTATGCCCGCGCCGCGGCATACGAGATGCCGGAGACGGAGCCGGACGGCTTTGCGGAGGCGTACATGCACACGCCGGTCGGGAAGATCTACGCCTACAGCATGGCACAGTTTGACCACTGGACGCGGGAGCCGTTTTCCGCGAATTTCCGGAGAATGCTGACGCTGGAGCAGTACCGCGACCCGAAGCTCGCGCAGCTGCACCGCGACTATCTCGCGGGCGGGCCGCTGGAGTACATGGCAGCGATCTTCCGCAGGCTGACGGATACGGACGAGGAGGCCATGCAGCTGGCGCTGGACTTTTACGGGCCGATGTACCTGCTCTACAGCGTCTACGACGCCGCGGAGGAGAAGGAGACGGTCGCGCCCATGCTTGCCGCCCACATCAGGCGGTTTATCGCGCGCATCGAGACCGGGTACAGATGGAACGGAGAGACGGATTTTGAAGGGGGGGAGCGGTTATTATGAAGCTGTATTTCGGAAATGCGGTCACGACGGCCACGACGCTGATGACGCTTGCACTGTTGGGATTCATCGGGTATTCCGCCCATCACCGCGCCGCCATAGCCTGCTGGGGGCGCAGAAGCGCCGCGGCGCTGGCGCTCGGCCTTGCCATCTGCTGCTTTGCGGCGGCGCGGGACGGACTCGATAAAACCATCCAGCATGCCATCGACGGCAGCTGTGCGCCGGGGCTTTTCCCGCTGGTGAGCGTTCCGACCATCATCGGCTGCATCGGCGCGCTGCTGATCGTCACGGCCGCGATTGCGACGCCGATTGCAAAGACGCAGCAGACCCGCGAGATCTGGTTCTACGCGATGTCCGGCGGGGCCGTGCTGAAGATTCTGACGGTGGAAATTGCGCGAATTGTCCATTAGAACGATTAAAATAAGGAGAACTTTTTGAAAAGACTGACTTTATTACCGGAGTGTGTGGCCTGACCGGGAGGTCCGGCGAATTTTAACGCACGCCATTCCTCCCGGAGAAGCGAAAAACACAGCATCCGGAGGGAAAACACAATGAACCGTGAAAACAAGCGAAAGACCCTGAAAAAGGGCTATTATAAGAACCACGCCTGCAGCGACGCCTTTACCTGTAAGGTCTGCGGCAGGCTCTGCACCCCGGATAACGCGGGGAGCAGCCACCGCAACCACTGCCCGAACTGCCTTGCAAGTCTGCATGTCGACATCGAGCCAGGCGACCGGGAGGCGGACTGCGGCGGGATCATGGAGCCGGTCGCCGTCTGGGTGCGCCGGGGCGGCGAGTGGGCCATCATCCACCGGTGCCGCCGCTGCGGCGCCCTCAGCTCCAACCGCACGGCGGCGGACGACAATCCCATGAAGCTCATGTCGATTGCGCTGAAGCCCCTGTGCGAGCCGCCGTTCCCGCTCGAGCGCATCGAGGAGATGACGCGTCTCATGGGCGGAGACGGGGAGCTGGGGCGATAAGAAATACTGACAGCGGGCACAAAGAAGAGGGGCGCAGCCATGCTGCGCCCCTCTTCGATAATGTACAATAAGGGACCTCCCGGCACCGAGGCATCCGTATTACAAAGCGGATACCCGCCAAGGAGTCGCCGTCGAATACCTCACAGAGCCGAAAACAGCATAACGAAAAGGAGCAGGCCACTGCCTGCTCCCTGCATCAAACCGTATCAGAATAGAAAAATCGAGTGGTCATAAGTGAAATCCCTTATGACCACTCGATATGGTCCGAGTGGCGAGACTTGAACTCGCGGCCTCATGGTCCCGAACCATGCGCGCTACCAGCTGCGCTACACCCGGATGCTTCTGAAAACAGATACCGTTTTCTGTCAGCTTTTCTATTATATGTGCTTTTCCCCATTCTGTCAAGAGCTAAATTGCTGTTCTGCGTTTTTTCTTCGGCGCATAGGATACTGTATGAAAAAGGGGGGACAGTCCATGCAGGGCAGTCAGACGAGAAACATATACGCGGGGCGGCGCGTGCAGGCACCTGCGGGCAGTTACCGCCGTCCGTCCGCGGCGCAAACCGCCCGTGGCAAGCGCGAAAAGCAGCGCAGCCGTCTCGAGCGCCGCCGGATGCTGCAGGTCACGGTCAGCGCCGCGATTCTGGTGATCGTGGTCGTGGTGAAGCTCGCGATGCCGGATGTGCTGAACCGCTGCCGGACGCAGCTGCTGGCGCTGATGGGGGAGAACACGGACTTCGTCGCGGCGTTCTCGGCTGTCGGGCGCGCCGTCTCGGGCGACGGGAGCGTCGGCTCCGCGCTCAACGACGCCTATACCGCCGTCTTTGGCCCGAGCCACGCCGATGATCCCGCTGAGGAACCCGCCAACGACCCGGCGCAGACCGACGCGGAGGAGGAGACGCCGCCTGCGGAGGACGGCGCCCCGGTCTACTCGGCGGCGAACACCCCGGCGCAGGTGTGCCTGCTGCAGCAGCAGCTCGGCTTCGCCTATGCCGCGCCCGTGGCCGGGGAGGTGACGTCCGCCTTCGGCCTGCGCACGCACCCGCTCGACGGCGAGGAGCGCTTTCATTACGGGCTGGACATCGGAGCGGAGGAGGGGAGCGTCGTCACGAGCTTCGCCGCCGGGACAATCACGGCCGTCGGCAGCAGCGCCGACCTCGGTGAATACGTCATGGTCGCGCACGCGAACGGCTATACTTCGCTCTATGCCCACTGCAGCCGCGTGACGGCCTCGTCCGGGCAGCAGGTGGCGCTGGGCGACCCGATCGCCGAGGTGGGGCAGACCGGTCAGACGACCGGCTCGCACCTGCATTTCGAGCTGCATCAGGACACCGTCTATCTCAACCCGATCTACTATGTCCAGCTCTGAGCGGCTGCGCCTGCAGGTTTCCCCATGGCTTGCGCTGCTGCTGGGGGCTTTTGTGCTGCTGTCGTCCCCGGCGCTGCTGGCGGCGCTGCTGACGGCGGCGCTTGTGCATGAGCTGGCGCACTGGGCGGTGCTGCGCCGTCTGGGCGGCGAGGTGCGCAGTCTGCAGCTGGGGCTCTTCGGCGCTCGAATGGAAATCGCGCACCCGGAACGCCTGTCCTACGGCGGTGAAATGCTGGTCACGGCGGCGGGGCCGCTCGTAAACCTTCTGCTCGCGCCGGGGCTCGCGTGGCTGGGCAGGGAAGCGGAGGTGTTCTGGCTCTTTGCCGGGGCGCAGCTGGTGCTCGGGTGCTTCAACCTTCTGCCGGTCCGACCGCTCGACGGCGGGCGGCTTTTGTGGCTGGCGGCCGCGTGGCGGCATGGGCCGTTCCAGGCCGACCGGCTCTGCGCGGCGGTGGGGCTTGCGGCGGCGCTGGCGCTGACGGCGGGGAGCACTGCGCTCTGCCTGCGCACGGGGAGCGCGCCGTTTCTGATGATCGGCGCGCTGGGGACGCTTTTTGCCGCGCTGGGTGGGAAAAAGGGCTTGTCAAACCTGCGCAAAGCATGTAAAATATAACGTTATGAGAACAAATCCAACGTCAGGAGATTTACTGTGGATAAGAGATTGGAACGCATCCTGCCCCGCGTGCAGAAGCCCGCGCGCTATGTGGGCGGCGAGTATAACGCGGTGGTGAAGGATCTTTCGCAGGTGGATACCCGCATCGCCTTCTGCTTCCCCGATACCTATGAGATCGGCATGTCGAACCTTGGCATGCGGATTCTCTACGGCGTGATGAACGAGATGCCCGGCGTCTGGTGCGAGCGGGTGTTCGCCCCGTGGGGGGACATGGAGGAGGAGATGCACGCGGCGCACATGCCGCTGTTCGCGCTGGAATCCGGCGACGCGATCACGCACTTTGATATCGTGGCCTTTTCCGTCGGATATGAGATGGCCTTCCCGGCCATTCTGAACATGCTCGATCTCGCGGGGATCCCGCTGCACAGCGCCGAGCGCACGGAGCTGACGCCGCTCGTCATCGCGGGCGGCACGGCGATGTACAACGCTGAGCCGATCGCTGATTTCATCGACCTCGTCAGTCTCGGCGAGGGGGAGGACATCACCGTCGAGCTCGTGGAGCTGCACCGGCAGGCGCGGCGCGAGGGCTGGACGAAGCGGGAATTCCTCCGCCGCGCAGCGCAGCTCGACGGCATCTATGTCCCGAGCCTGTACGAGGTGAGCTACAACCCAGACGGCACCGTCGCGGCCATCACGCCGCTGGACGGCGCACCCGCTGTCGTGACCAAGCGCATCGTCCGCGATATGGACAAGTCGTTCTTCCCGACGAAAACCATCGTCCCCAGCACGGAGATCGTGCAGGATCGCGTGATGCTCGAGCTGTTCCGCGGGTGCATCCGCGGCTGCCGCTTCTGTCAGGCGGGGTACGTCTACCGCCCGGTGCGAAACCGTAGCATGGACCTGTGCGCGAGGTACGGCGTGGAGTCGTGCGACGACTCCGGCTATCAGGAGATGACGCTCTCGAGCCTTTCGACGAGCGACTACCCGCAGCTGACGGGGCTGTGCGACACGCTTGAGGAGTTCTGCGAGGTGCGGCATGTGAACCTGTCGCTGCCGAGCCTGCGCGCCGACAACTTCTCCATGGAGCTGATGCAGCGGCTCGCCCGCGGGCGGAAGACCGGTCTGACATTTGCACCAGAGGCCGGGACACAGCGCCTACGCGACGTCATCAACAAGAACGTCACGCAGGAGGATCTGCTCGCCTCCTGCCGCACGGCCTTCGCCGGGGGCTACAGCGCCGTGAAGCTCTACTTCATGCTGGGTCTGCCGACGGAGACGGACGAGGACGTGCTGGGCATCGCGGACCTCGCCGCCCGCGTCATGCACGAGTGGCGCGAGAGCGCGGCGAACAAGAACCGCGGCGTGCGCATCACCGTGTCGACGTCGTGGTTCGTGCCGAAACCGCACACCGCTTTTCAGTGGCAGGGGCAGATCACGCGCGCGGAATACGAGCGCCGCGTCAAGCTCCTGCGCGAGGCGATCAAGACGAAGACCGTTACCTACAACTGGCACGACTCGGACACGAGCTTTCTCGAGGCCATCCTCGCCCGCGGTGACCGCCGTCTCGGGAAGGTGCTGGAAACAGCGTGGCGTAAAGGTGCAAAGCTTGACGCATGGGAGGAGTATTTCTCCCTCCAGCGCTGGCTCGACGCTTTCGACGAGTGCGGCCTTGACCCGACGTTTTACGCCAACCGCGACCGCTCGCGCGATGAGATCATGCCGTGGAGCATGATTTCCAGCGGCGTCACAGAGAGCTACCTCTGGCGCGAGTGGGAACGCGCCTGCGAGGGCGTCACGACGCCCGACTGCCGCACACACTGCAATGCCTGCGGTGCGAACCGCCTCGTAGGAGGGAAATGCGATGTCTAAGCTGAGACTGGAATTCATCAAGGAGGGCCCCGCGGCCTATATCTCGCATCTGGATCTGCTGCGCACGATCCAGCGCGCGTTCCCGCGCACGGGCATGAACATCAAGCACTCACAGGGCTATCATCCGCATCCGATCATCTCGATCGTCCTGCCGCTGCCGGTGGGGCAGTCGAGCGGCTGCGAGTTGCTCGATTTCGAGGTGACGCAGGAATCGGACGGCGCGGGCGTGGCCGAAAAGCTCAACGACGGCATGCCGCAGGGGCTGCACGTGCTGGACTGCTACCCGGCGCAGCGCCCCGTGCGCGAGCTGGCATGGCTGCGCGCGGCGGTGGAGTTGGAGTATGACGCGGGCGTGCCGGCCGGCGCTGCAGACGCGCTGCGGGAGCTGTTCGCGCGCAGCGAGCTCATCATCCAGAAGCGCACGAAGCGCAAGGAGCTGGCAGACGTCGACATCGCGCCGATGATCGGTAAGGTGGAGCTGAACGAGGAGCCACACCGCATCTGCGGAACCATGACCGTCCGCGCACAGAACCCGGGCCTGAACCCGCAGCTGCTCGAAAAAGCGATTGCGAAATACCGCCCCGACCTACAGCCGGACTTTATGCGCGTGCGGCGGCTGGCGTTTCTCGACGAAGCGGGAAATAATTTCCGCTGAATAGCGAAAAATGCTTGCAATCGCGGCGAAATTATGATATTCTATCATGGCAAAAAAGGGCGGTCCTCTGTCGCCGGTGCCCCGAATGGAAGAGCGGCATCGCAAAATGGCGGCACGAACACCTATATTTTAGGAGGAACTATCCATGGATCTGATCAAAGCACTGAACGAACAGCAGCTCAAAGAGGTGCCCCAGGTGGAAGTCGGCGATACCGTCCGCGTCCACGTGAAGGTCAAGGAAGGCGCGCGTGAGCGTATTCAGGTCTTCGAGGGCATCGTCATCGCCAAGAAGCACGGCGGCATCGAGGAGACCATCACGGTTCGCCGCATGTCCTATGGCGTCGGTGTGGAGAAGGTTTTCCCTGTCCACTCCCCGTCTATCGACAAGATCGAGACTGTGCGTCACGGCTATGTTCGCCGCGCGAAGCTGTATTACCTGCGTGACCGCGTCGGTAAGGCTGCCAAGCTGCGCGAGAAGCTGTAAGCGATTTTCCAGATCAGAAAAACGGCATGACCGCTTGGTCATGCCGTTTTTTCGCGTCGAAGGGACGGGAAATATGACGTTTTACGCGTACTGCTTTTCGCTCTAAGCCTTGTCCAGAAAAATCTCGCGGTAGACGCCGGGGGCCAGGCCGATGAAGCGGCGGAAGTAATTCGTGAAATGGCTCTGGTCGGAAAAGCCCGTCCGCAGCGCCGTCTCCAGCGGCGGGACGCCTTGTCCGAGGAGTTTTTTCGCCTCGCTGATGCGGATATTCTCGAGGTAGCTATACGGCGTGAGCCCCTTTTCACGGCTGAACGCACGTAGGAGTGTGGACTTGCTGAGTCCGGCGCAGCGGCAGATTTCCTCGAGCGAAAGCCGCTCGGCGTAGTGTTCCTCGATGAAGCGGCAGGCGCACTCAATCTCGTCGCGGCAGGGCGGGATGCTGCGCGAGAAGGGCTGTCCGTATCGCCGCAGCAGCAGGGAAATCAGTAGGAGCAGATTTTCCTCCTTGTCCAGATCGCCCGCACCGGCCATAATCATCTCGTGCAGCGGGCGAAGGTAGCAGTTGACCTCCTCGTCGAGCAGGACGTTGACCGTGAAACCGGGGAGCTCGCGCTTGCCCGTGACCTCCTCTGTCAGCGTCAGCATCGTCTCCTGCGGGATATTCAGTCCCCAGTAATCCATCGTGCTCTCGTCAATTTTCACGCGGCCGTGGTTATCGCCGGGCTGAAAGAGAACGACGTTTCCCGTGTTGACATGAAACTCCTGATTTTTGCAGGTGAGGAGGGCGCCGCCGCGTGCAACGAAGCCGATGACGTAGTATTCGTGGAAGTGGTTGGGGAAGGGCTGCGTGATCCGGTCGAGACGGTAGGCCTCGATCTGCAGCGTCTCGTCATAGGCGACGGTCTTGTGTTCCTTCTTCATGCATACCCCTCCTTTTACCGTTATTTTAGCACAGCGCGCGGGCAATGGCTTGTAAAATATCTTCATTTCTGTGAAAATTTTTCCTGTCGCGGGGCGAAATTTTTGCCTATTCCCATTTTCCGTCCGGTGTGATATAATATATTGAATTATGCAATCTGACTGACAGAAAAGGGGGAGTATCCGTGCAGATTGAGAATCTGAGTTGGTTTCCCGGCCACATGACCAAGACGAAGCGGATGATCGTTGCCGAGATCGGGCACATGGACGCCGTGTGTGAGATCGTCGACGCGCGCATCCCGCTCTCGAGCCGCAACCCGGACGTCGACGAGATGACGGCGGGCAAGCCCCGCCTGATCGTGCTCAATCGCGTCGACCAGGCCGACCCGCGCGAGACGAAGCGCTGGGCGGCATATTTCCGCGAAAGCGGCTGCGCCGTGCTCGAGGCCAATGCCAAGGGCGGCGCCGGGACGGCGCAGTTCGCCGCGGCTGTGCGCGAGCTGCTGCGCGATAAACTCGCCGCCTACGCCGCGAAGGGGCAGGTCGGCCACGTCGTGCGCGTGATGGTGCTCGGCATCCCGAACGTGGGCAAGTCCACCTTTATCAATAAGGTCGCTAAGCGCAAGACCGCCCGCGCCGAGAACCGCCCCGGCGTCACCCGCTCGAAGCAGTGGGTACCCGTGGACGCGACGCTCGAGCTGCTCGACACACCCGGCATCCTCTGGCCGCGATTTGACGACCCGGAGGTTGGCAAGCGTCTTGCCTTTACAGGCGCTGTGAAGGACGATGTGCTGGATATTGAGGAGCTCGCCTGCTACCTGATGGAATACCTCGGAAAGCACTATGCGCCCGTCCTGCAGGAGCGCTATAAGATCGAGCCGACGGGCGAGGAGAGCGGCTATGACCTGCTGGAGATGGCCGGGCGCAAGCGCGGCTTCCTGATGCGCGGCGCGCAGGTGGACACCGAGCGCATGGCACGCGTCCTGCTCGACGAGTTCCGCGGTGGCAAGCTCGGACGCTTTACACTCGAGACGGTGGAGGATGTGCAGCATGCCTGACCTGTGGGAGCACGAGTGCGCCGCGTGGGCGCAGGGGTATGAGACGGTCTGCGGCGTCGACGAGGCCGGGGCCGGGCCGCTGATGGGGCCGGTCTATGCGGCGGCGGTCATCCTGCCGCGCGGCTGCGTGATCGACGGGCTAAATGACTCGAAGAAGCTGACACCTAAAAAACGCGATGCGCTCTACGATGTGATTATAGCAGAGGCCGAGGCGTGGGCAGTGGCCTCCGTCAGCGCGGCGGAGATCGATGCAACGGATATTCTCAGCGCACGGATGAAGGCGATGCAACTCGCGATTGATGCGCTCGCCGTCCGCCCGGATTTCGCGCTGATCGACGGCAACCGCGACCACGGCAAAAGTGCCGCCGTGACCGCGCTGCACGCCTGCATCATCGGCGGAGACGGCTGCTCGGCGTCTATCGCGGCGGCGTCCATACTCGCGAAGGTCAGCCGTGACCGCTATGTAACGGACGTGCTCGACCCGATGTATCCGCAGTACGGCTTCGCCAAACACAAGGGCTACGGCACGAGGGATCACTATGCGATGCTCGACCAGTACGGCCCCTGTCCGGAGCACCGCATGACGTTTCTGAAGAAGTGGAAGGCGGGCAAACAGTGAGCCGCGCCGAGGGAACGTGGGGCGAGGCACAGGTCGCGAATTTCCTGCGCCGCAGGGGCTATCAGCTCCTTGCGCACAGCTACCACTGCCGCTTCGGTGAGGTGGATCTCATCGCACGGCAGGGGAGCGTTCTCTGCTTCGTGGAGGTCAAGACGCGCACGAACCTCTCCGTGGGGCTCCCGCGCGAGTATGTGACCCGCCAGAAGCAGGAAAAGCTCCGGCGCACGGCGGCGTGCTATCTCGCCGCGCGCGGACTGGACTGCCCCGTGCGCTTCGACGTCGCGGAGGTCTACACCGACACGGCGCACAGCGCTGCTGCCACGCGCATAGAATATCTGGAAGATGCGTTTTGAGGTGAGTTATGGACAAAATTCCGTATTTTGACGCGCACTGTGACACGATCTCCCGCTGTGTGGAGACGGGTGAGGACTTTACCGGCGAGGACCGGGAATTCTACGCCGTGCCGTGCAGCCTGCGCCGCAGCGAGGGGCACATCGACCTCGAGCGAACGGAGCGCGCCTTTTCGCGCTACGCGCAGTTTTTCGCGTTCTACCGCGATGGGCGCGGCCTGACGCAGCGGCAGCTGCTCACCGCCTGCGCGCGCCAGCACGAGCGCTTTCTGCGCGAGCTGGAGGAGAACAAAGACCGCATCCGTCTCTGCCGCACGGGCGAAGAGATTGACCGCGCCGCCGCGGACGGCGTGGCCGCGGCGCTGCTGAGCATTGAGGGCGCGGAGCTGCTCACCTGCAACCCCGGACGCGTTGCGCAGGCAGCGCAATGGGGCGTGCGGATCATCAATCCCGTCTGGAACCGGACGAACGCGCTCTCCGGGACGAATCTGGAGGATCCCGACCGCGGGCTGAGCGCGCAGGGGCGGGACTTTATCCGCGAGATGGAGGGCTGCGGAATCTATGCCGACGTCTCGCACCTCTCGGATCCCGGCTTCTGGGATCTCGTGCGTATGGCGCACCGGCCGATTCTGGCTTCTCACTCGAACAGCCGCGCCGTCTGCCCGCACCGGCGCAACCTGACGGACGATATGCTCCGCGCCATCCGTAACACGGGCGGGGTCGTGGGGCTGAACTTATACCAGAGTTTCGTCGGTCCGGACGAGACGATGGACGGCCTTGTCCGTCAGATCGAGCACATGCTCGACATCGCGGGGGAGGAGACGCTCTGCATCGGCGGCGACCTCGACGGATGCGAAAAGCTCGCGGGCGGCCTGCGCGGGGTAGAAGATGTGCCTCGCATCTGGGCGGCGCTCGCTGGGCGCGGCTATCCGCGGCCGCTGCTGGAGAACATCTTCTGGAACAACCTGCGCCGCCTGTTCTGAGCACGCGATACCTTATTTATATTTCAGGAAACGGGGGAGTATATGGCACTGTACGCAATCGGCGACCTGCACCTCTCGCTCTCGTCGAACAAGCCCATGGACGTGTTCGGCGAGGCGTGGAAGAACTATGTCCAGCGGCTGGAGGAGAGCTTTTCCCACCTGCACGAGGACGACGTGACCGTCCTGTGCGGCGACCTCTCTTGGGGGATGAGCCTTGAGGAATCGCTGGAGGATTTCCGCTTTATCGACCGCATCCCCGGCAAGAAAATCCTGCTCAAGGGCAACCACGACTACTGGTGGACGACGGTGGCGAAGATGGAGCGATTTTTCGACGCGCACGGGCTGCACTCGATGCAGATTCTGCACAACAACTGCCTGACCTACGGCGACTATGCCCTCTGCGGCACGCGCGGCTGGTTTTATGAGCTGGATCACCACGGCACTCACAACGAAAAGGTGCTCCTGCGCGAGATTGGGCGGCTCGAGACGTCGCTCAGGCAGGCGGGGGACAGGGAGATTCTGTGCTTCCTGCACTATCCGCCGCTCTATCAGGGGTACTACTGCCCGGAGATTCTGCGTCTGCTGCGCGAATACAAGGTGAAGCAGTGCTATTACGGGCATCTGCACGGCCAATCCCATCGCCGCGCCATCGAGGGGCCGTGGAACGGAACGGACTTTTCCCTTGTCTCAGCGGACTATCTGCAGTTTGTTCCAAAAAAAATTGATCTGGACACAAAAAAGTGTGGAAATTAAAAGAGTTTTCTGTTATCATATTAAATTGCATTGAAAATCTTCGATTGACAAGAGCGGATCGTGATTTTTTGCCCGGGATCCCCTCTTGGCAATCGAAGATGAAATGATGTTGAACGGAGGAAAAAACAAAATGAGTGTCAAATCCTGTGAAAAACTGGAAAACAGCAAGGTCCTGCTGACCGTCGAGGTCAGCCCCGAGGATTTTGAGGCCGCCCTGAACAAGGCATATCTCAAGATGCGCGGCAAGATCAACATGCCCGGCTTCCGCCCCGGCAAGGCTCCCCGCAAGATGATCGAGAGCATGTACGGCGCCGAGGTATTCTATGAGGAGGCCGTGAATATCGTTCTGCCCGACGCCTACGAGGGCGCCGTCAAGGAGCAGGAGCTGCAGGTCGTCGGCTATCCCGAGGTGGAGCTGGATTCCTGCGGCAAGGAGGGCGTCGTGTTCAAGTGCACCGTCGCCGTCTATCCCGAGGTCAAGCTCGGCCAGTACAAGGGCCTTGAGGCCCCCAAGGCCGAGGTCAAGGTCATGGCCGCGGACGTCAACGCCCGCCTGAAGGAGATGGCCGACCGCAACAGCCGCCTCGTGAGCGTCGATCGCGCCGCCAAGAAGGGCGACACCGCCGACATCGACTTTGAGGGCTTCGACAACGGCGTTGCCTTCGAGGGCGGCAAGGGTGAGAACTTCGACCTCGAGCTCGGCTCCGGCAGCTTTGTCCCCGGCTTCGAGGATCAGGTCATCGGCATGAAGGCCGGTGAGGAGAAGGACATCGACATCACTTTCCCCGAGAACTACACCCCCGAGCTCGCCGGCAAGCCCGTCGTCTTCCACGTGAAGGTCAACGAGGTCAAGGCCAAGGACGTGCCCGCCATCGACGACGAGTTTGCCAAGGACGTCTCCGAGTTCGATACGCTCAAGGAGCTGAAGGCCGACCTGAAGAAGAAGATCACCGAGGAGCGTGAGAAGGCCGCTCAGCGCGCCTTTGAGGACGCCCTGATGCAGAAGGTCGCCGACGGCATCGAGGCCGACATCCCCGACGCGATGATCGACCTGCAGTGCGAGAAGATGGTCGACAGCCTGAAGCAGCAGCTCGCGTCCCAGGGCATCCCCTTCGACCAGTACCTGAAGATGGTCCAGAGCACCGAGGAGGCTGTCAAGGCCGAGGCGAAGGAGCCCGCGCAGCAGCAGGTTCGCATGGATCTGGCCATCGAGGCGCTCATCAAGGCCGAGGGCATTGACGCCACCGAGGAGGAGATTGAGGCCGAGACGAAGAAGATCGCCGAGCAGTACGGCATGGATCTGGAGATGGTGAAGAAGTATCTGCCCGCCGACCAGGTCAAGGAGCAGGTTGTCCGCGAGAAGGTCATCAAGCTCGTTGCCGACAGCGCCACGGCCACCGCTCCCGTCGTCGAGACGAAGGACGAGGAGAAGAAGGCCGAGGCCGAGAAGACCGAGGAGAAATAAAAACGGCCGAGAGGCTGAAATCACATACGGGCGGGTATACTTTGGTAGCAGCCGCGGCATTTTGCGGCGGCACAGAGATTTCAACAGGAGGTATTTTCCATGAGTTTAGTTCCCTATGTGGTAGAGCAGACCAACCGGGGTGAGCGTTCCTACGACATCTACTCCCGCCTGCTCAACGACCGCATCATCTTCCTGGGCGAAGAGGTCAATGATACCACCGCCAGTCTGGTGGTTGCCCAGCTGCTGTATCTGGAGGCGCAGGATCCCGACAAGGACATTCAGATGTACATCAACAGCCCCGGCGGCTCCGTGACGGCGGGCATGGCGATTTACGACACCATGCAGTATATCAAGTGCGACGTGTCGACCATCTGCATCGGCATGGCGGCCAGCATGGGCGCGTTCCTGCTGTCCTCCGGTACGAAGGGCAAGCGCATCGCTCTGCCCAATGCGGAGGTCATGATCCACCAGCCCTCCGCCGGTACGCAGGGCAAGGTCACCGATATGGAAATCGACGTGGAGCACTTCCTGAAGATCAAGCAGCGTCTGAACAAAATCCTGTCCGAGAACACGGGCAAGCCCGTCGAGCAGGTCAAGGCCGACTCCGAGCGCGACCACTGGATGGTCGCCGAGGAGGCCAGGGAATACGGCCTGGTAGATAAGGTCATTTACAAGAGGTAACGTTGATGGCTGACGAAAAGAAAACCCTTCGGTGCTCGTTCTGCGGCAAGCGGGAGGATCAGGTCCACCGCATGATTCAGGGGCCGGGTGTGCGCATCTGCGACGAGTGCGTCCAGCTGTGCATGTCCATTCTGGACGACGGCTATGACGAGCAGGCTGAGAGCTACGAGACACCGGAGGAACTGCCCACCCCGCAGGAGATCAAGGCGGTGCTGGATGAGTACGTCATCGGACAGGAGGAGGCAAAAATTGCCCTGTCCGTGGCGGTCTACAACCACTACAAGCGGATCTACTTCGGCGGTGGGGAGGATGTGGAGCTCCAGAAGAGCAACATCCTTATGATCGGGCCGACCGGCTCGGGCAAGACCCTCTTTGCCCAGACGCTCGCCCGCGTCCTGAAGGTGCCGTTCGCCATCGCCGACGCGACGACCCTTACCGAGGCCGGCTATGTCGGCGACGACGTCGAGAATATCCTGCTGCGCCTGCTGCAGGCGGCAGATTTCGACGTGGAGCTGGCTGAGCACGGCATCATCTATGTCGACGAGATCGACAAAATCGCCCGCAAGAGCGAGAACACGTCCATCACCCGCGACGTCTCGGGCGAGGGCGTGCAGCAGGCGCTGTTGAAGATTCTCGAGGGCACGGTGGCCAACGTCCCCCCGCAGGGTGGACGCAAGCACCCCCACCAGGAGTTCATCCAGGTGGATACCCACAACATTCTCTTCATCTGCGGCGGCGCGTTCGACGGTCTGGAGAAGATCATCGAGCAGCGCACCGACCGCAAGGGCATCGGCTTCGACGCCGTGGTGGAGAGCAAGGCCAAGCGCCGCACGGGCGAGCTGTTCAAAGAGGTGCAGCCGCACGACCTGCTCAAGTTCGGCATCATCCCCGAGCTGGTGGGTCGTATGCCGGTGATCACCTCGCTGAGCGGCCTGACGCGCGAGGAGCTGGTGCGCATCCTGACCGAGCCGAAAAACGCGCTCGTCAAGCAGTACCGCAAGCTCTTCGAGTATGATGACGTGGAGCTGGACTTCGAGCAGAGCGCGCTCGAGGCCGTGGCCGACCTCGCCATCGAGCGCAATATCGGCGCGCGCGGCCTGCGCGCGGTGATGGAGGGCATCCTGACCCGCATCATGTACGACATTCCCTCCGACCAGACGATCGAGCAGGTGACGATCACCGCCGACTGCGTGAAAAACGGAGCGGAGCCGGTCATCCGGCGCAATCCCGACCGCGCGGTGCACCGCGCCCGCGTGAAGGGGACGCATACCGAGGGGACAGGCGCCCCGACGGCGCCGGCGTCGTAAACAAGTAACCGTGAAAAAGAGGGGAGACGTCCGTCTCTCCTCTTTTCCAAAAGGAGTAAAAACCCCATGGAAACGACAACTATGAACATTCCCGTTCTGGCGCTGCGGGGGTTGACCGCCTTTCCTAACCTGACGCTCAGTCTGGAGGCCGAGCGCGAGATCTCTATCTTCGCGCTCGACAGCGCCATGCAGAGCGAGCGCAAGGTGTTCCTCGTGACCCAGCGTGAGATCGGTACTGCCGATCCTGAAGAGGAGGATCTGTACGAGGTGGGAACGGTCTGCCGGATCCTGCAGATCGTCAAAATTTCCGATACAAGCGTCCGCCTGATTGTCGAGGGCATTCAGCGCGCGCGCCTGAATCGCCTGTGGCAGACGAAGCCGTTCCTGCAGGCGAACGTTGAGCTACTCGAGGAGGGGCACGCCCCCGCCCACAGCACCCGCGTCGAAGCGCTCCTGCGCCAGACATATTCGCTCTTCGGCGGGTATCAGGAGCTTGTGAGCGGCATCCCCGCGGATCTGATGGCCGCCGTGCTCGACGAGCGCGACCCCGGCCATCTGGCCGATCTCATTGCGCAGAACATCACCCTGCGCCATCAGGATCGCCAGCGGATTCTCGAGCAGCTGCATCCCGTCCGCCGCCTGATGGAGGTCAACGAGATCCTCGCCCACGAGACGGACGTGCTCTCGCTGGAGGTGGAGATGCAGCAGAAGGTGCGCGAGCGCGTGGGGCGCGTCCAGCGCGACATGGTGCTGCGCGAGCAGATGAAGGTGCTGCAGCATGAGCTCGGCGAGGACGGCGACGAGGAGATTGAGGAGTATACGCGCCGCGTCCATGCGCTGCGCGTTGACGACGAGATCCGCAAAAAGCTCCTGCGCGAGGTGGACCGTCTCGCCAAGCAGCCCTACGGCAGCGCCGAGGCGTCCGTCATCCGCAACTATCTCGATGTCTGTCTGGAGGTGCCGTGGGGCAAGCGCACGCGCGACCGCGCAGACGTCGCGCAGGCGCGCAAGATCCTCGACCGCGACCACTTCGGCCTGCAGGAGGTCAAGGAGCGTATTCTGGAGTTCATCGCTGTGCGCCAGATCTGCCCGGAGTCGAAGGGGAAGATTCTCTGCCTCGTCGGCCCGCCCGGCGTCGGCAAGACCTCCATCGCGCTCTCCGTCGCGAAGGCCATGAACCGCAGGCTCTACCGCCTGTCGCTCGGCGGCGTGCGCGACGAGGCGGACATCCGCGGCCACCGAAAGACGTATATCGGCGCGATGCCCGGCCGCATCATCGACGGTATTGTCCACAGCGGCTCCATGAACCCGCTGCTCGTGCTCGACGAGATCGACAAGCTCGCAAGCGATATGCGCGGCGACCCGGCTTCGGCGCTGCTCGAGGTGCTCGACAGCGAGCAGAACAGCGCCTTCCGTGACCATTTTCTGGAAATTCCGGTCGATCTGAGCCAGGTGATGTTCATCACCACCGCCAACACCACCGACACCATCCCGCGCCCGCTGCTCGACCGTATGGAGGTCATCCGCCTGACAAGCTACACCGACGAGGAAAAGCTCCAGATCGCGAAAAACCACCTCCTGCCCAAGCAGCTCAAGGAGCACGGCCTGCGCAAGCCGCAGCTGCGCATCTCCGACAAGGCGCTGCGTGCCGTTATCGCGGGCTATACGCGTGAGTCTGGCGTGCGCCAGCTCGAGCGCCTGCTCGGGAAGCTCTGCCGCAAGACGGCAATGGCACTGGTGACAACGGATGTAAAGTCTCTGACCGTCACACCGGGGGGGCTGCATGATCTGCTCGGCCCGGCGCGGTATGAGGACGCGGTACATAGCACGAACGACCAGGTCGGCGTGGTAAACGGCCTTGCATGGACAGAGGTCGGCGGCGAGATCCTCGAGGTGGAGGCCAACGTCATGCCCGGCAGCGGCAAGCTCGAGCTGACCGGCAACCTCGGCACCGTGATGCAGGAGTCGGCCAAGGCGGCGCTCAGCTGCCTGCGCAGCCGCTGCGATAGTCTCGGCATCGAGCCGGACTTCTATAAGACGAAGGACATCCATATTCACTTCCCGGAGGGCGCCGTCCCGAAGGACGGCCCGTCGGCGGGCATCGCCATCACCACGGCTGTGCTCTCCGCGCTCACGGGGCGGAGGGTGCGCGGCACCGTCGCCATGACGGGCGAGGTGACGCTGCGCGGCCGCGTGCTGGCGATCGGCGGCCTGAAGGAAAAGACGATGGCCGCGCTCCGGAACGGCGTACGCACCGTCATCATACCGAAGGCGAACGTCAAGGATCTCGAGGAGATCGACCAGACCGTGCGCGCGGCGCTGCATTTTGTCCCGGTCGAGACGGTCGACGCCGTGTTTGAAGCGGCGCTGCTGCCGCGCGAGGCCGCTGCCGCCGTCGAGCATATGACGGCGCTGCCCATTCCGGAGTATCAGGAGGTGCGCCATGGCGATCAACTTTAACCGTGCGGAGTTTGTTCTCTCCGCCGTCCGGCAGGGCGCGTTCATCCGCGACGGCCGGGCGCAGGTGACCTTTGCCGGACGCTCGAACGTCGGCAAGTCCTCGGTCATCAACCGTCTGCTGAACCGGAAGAACTTCGCCCGCGTCGGCGCGACGCCCGGCAAGACCACGCAGGTCAACTACTTCCTCATCGACGGAAAGATCTACTTCACGGATCTGCCCGGCTACGGCTACGCAAAGGTCAGCAAGGACGAGCGCGACCGCTGGGGGCGGCTCATGGAGAGCTATTTTCAGGAGCCGGGACTCATCACGCTCGGCGTTCTGATCGTCGACGCGCGGCACAAGCCGACGGCGGACGACGTGACGATGCGCAATTGGTTCCGCGAGACGGGCTGTCCGCTCATCGTCGTCGCGAACAAGCTCGATAAGCTCAAGACCCGCGAGATCGAGCCGAATCTCGCCCTCATCCGCGAGACGCTAGAGCTCGGTGAGCGCGACACGCTCGTTCCGTTTTCGGCAGAGAAGGGGACAGGCAAAACTGAGCTGCTCCGCCTGATCGGCGAGGCCTGCCAGTAAAAAACGAATAAAAGCGACTGCCCGCGTTGCGGACAGTCGCTTTTGCTTTTCGGAAGAGGGAAGTGCGGCTGCGCGACAGGCCACCATATGATAGTTGTAGAGTTTTTTTGAAAATCATTCAGCGAATCACTCAGTTTTTATTGACGCTCCCGTCACTGTGTTGTATAATTGTGGTAAGAGAGCACATGGGTTTGTGCACAGAGGTATAAAATAGGGAAAGATATTCATTTTAGGAGGTACACAAAAGATGATTAACACCATTGACGGGATTCTCGAGGCGGCCAAGGGCGGCAAGACCGGCGTTATCGCCGTCGCGGCCGCGCATGACGAGCCCGTGATCGAGGCCGTTGTCGAGGCCCGCAAGGAGGGCATCGCGACCCCCATTCTCGTCGGCCACGTCGCCGAGATCGAGGAGATGCTGCGCAAGGCCGGTGAGGATCCCGTCGCCTATGAGATTATCGCCGGTGACACTGATCAGGACTGCGCCGCCAAGGCCGTCGCGCTCTGCGCCGAGGGCAAGGCGAACTTCCTGATGAAGGGCATCCTCGGCACCGCCGATCTGATGCGCGCCGTATTCAACAAGGAGCATGGCCTGCGCACGAGCCACCTCACCACGCACTGCATGTTCTATGAGATTCCCGCGCTGGGCCGCATGCTGATCCTGACCGACGGCGGCGTGAACACGTTCCCCGATCTCGACAAGAAGGCCGAGATTCTCGAGAATGCCGCCATGGTGCTGCAGGCGCTCGGCTATGAGCACATCAATGCCTCCTGCGTCTGCGGCGCGGAGCAGGTCAACCCCAAGGTGCAGTCCACCGTCGACGCCGACGCGCTGAGCAAGATGACCGACCGCTGGGCTAAGTACAACATGGATGTCTGCGGCCCCGTCGCGCTGGATCTGGCCGTGAGCGTCGAGGCCTGCCACCACAAGCACTACAACGCCCCCGGCGCCGGCATGGCCGACATCCTGCTCGTCCCGAACTATGAGGTCGGCAACGGCATCGGCAAGGCCGCGGGTCTGTTCGGCCACGCGAAGAACGCCGGCATCATCCTCGGCGCGAAGGTGCCCATCGTTCTCGTCTCCCGTGCCGACAGCGCGTATTCCAAGCTGGCGTCCATCGCCGCGGGCAGCGTTCTGGCCGAGCGTATGAACCTCGCGTAACGTCGTTTTGCACAAGGATTGCGCGCGATTCAAGTGCGTTTCACCGAATTATTCCGTGAAATCCCCGAATACTTGACTACGAGCGAGATTTAGTATATCATACTGAATTGAGGATAGGTTTTTGTGCCCATACGGCATGGAAATATTACAGTAAAAGGTAAAAAAGAGGAGAAGTAAAGTTATGGTTAATCAGGAGTATTACAACCTGGGCACTGCGCCCTCCGTTATCCGTCAGCTGTTCGCCTATGGCCTGGAGCAGGCCGCGAAGGTCGGCCCCGAGAAGGTCTATGACTATTCTCTCGGCAACCCCAGCATCCCCGCTCCCAAGAAGGTCAACGAGTCCATCAAGAAGATCGTCGATGAGACCGACTCCATCAAGCTGCACGGTTATTCCATGGCCGCCGGCTTCGACACCGCGCGTGACGCCGTTGCCAAGGATCTGTCCAACCGCTTCGGTCTGGATGTCAAGGGCAGCGAGCTGTTCTTCACCTGCGGCGCCGCTCCCGCGCTCGTCTCCATCATCAAGGCCCTGACCGTCAACAGCGATTCCGAGATCATGGTCGTTGCTCCGTTCTTCCCCGAGTACCGCCCCTTCATCACCGCCAACGGTGCGAAGATGGTCATGGTGCCCGCCGATACCGAGGCCTTCCAGATCCACCTGGACGAGGTTGAAAAGCGCATCACCGCCAACACCCAGGGCATCATCATCAACTCCCCGAACAACCCCTCCGGCGTTGTCTACACCGAGGAGACCCTGAAGGGTCTGGCCGCTCTGCTCGAGCGCAAGAGCGCCGAGTATGGCCATCCCATCTACATCATTGCCGACGAGCCCTACCGTGAGCTGGTCTACGGCGGCGTGAAGGTTCCCTTCATCCCCTGCCTGTACAAGAACACGATCGTCTGCTATTCCTACTCCAAGTCCCTCAGCCTTCCCGGTGAGCGTATCGGCTATGTGTACGTCCCCGGCTTCGCTGACGACCGCGACGCGGTGTTCGCCGCCATCGCCGGTGCCGCCCGCATCATGGGTCACGTCTGCCCCCCGACCCTGATCCAGAAGGTCATCGAGCTGTGCGCCGAGGAGCGCCCCGACCTGGTCGCTTACGACGAGAACCGCAACCTGCTGTACAACAGCCTGCGTGAGATGGGCTACGAGTGTGCCAAGCCTGACGGTGCGTTCTACCTGTTCGTCAAGGCTCCCAACGGCGACGCGAACGCGTTCTCCGAGAAGGCCAAGCTCGACCACAACCTGCTGGTCGTCCCCGCTGACGGCTTCGGCTGCCCCGGCTTCTTCCGCCTGAGCTACTGCGTGTCCAACGACATGATCCGCCGCAGCCTGCCCGCCTTCAAGGCCATGATCGAGTCCTACAAGTAAGCTATCCTGCCTGTAAAAACAGGGACGCCCGAGAGGGCGTCCCTGTTTTTTGCCAATTTTGGCAAGATTTCTCTTGTATCACGCCAGAAAACCCATTATAATAATGGGGAATTTATTTGAAAGAGGTGCTCCGCTATGAGCAAAGTCATCATTCCGCAGGGTTATCACACGCCGCTGTCCGTCTATGAGATGCAGCGCGCGATTGAATTCATCAAGAGCAATTTTCAGGTGAACCTCGGGCAGGCGCTCAATCTGCGCCGCGTGTCGGCCCCGCTGTTCGTCGACGAAAATTCCGGTCTGAACGATAACCTCAACGGGGTGGAGCGTCCCGTTTCGTTCGATATTCCCGACGTCGGCGCGAACGGTCAGGTGGTTCACTCGCTGGCCAAGTGGAAGCGTCTGGCGCTCAAGCGCTATGAGTTCAACGTCGGCAAGGGACTCTTCACCGACATGAACGCTATCCGCCGCGACGAGGAGGTCGACAATCTCCATTCCATCTATGTCGACCAGTGGGACTGGGAGAAGGTCATCAGCCGCGAGGACCGCAACGAGCAGTATCTGCGCCAGACCGTGCGCGCCATTGTCGGCGCGGTGGTCGAGACGAACGACGCGCTGCAGATTGCCTTCCCGAGCCTGCACACAAAGCTGGAGCGCGAGGTCTATTTCGTCACGACGCAGGAGCTGGAGGACCGCTGGCCCGACTACACGCCGAAAGAGCGCGAGGACGCCATCTGCCGCGAGCACCGCACGGTGTTCCTGATGCAGATCGGCGACAACCTCAAGCGCAGCGGCAAGCCCCACGACGGCCGCGCCCCCGACTACGACGACTGGAGCCTGAACGGCGACATTCTCATGTGGAACGAGGTGCTGCAGCGTTCGTTTGAGATCTCGTCCATGGGCATCCGCGTCGATGAGGACTCCATGCGCTATCAGCTCCACGCGCGCGGCTGCGACGAACGCAGCGAGCTGCCGTTCCACAAGATGCTGCTCGCGGGTGAGCTGCCTCTGACGATCGGCGGCGGTATCGGCCAGAGCCGTCTGTGCATGCTGATGATCGGCACCTGCCACATCGGTGAGGTACAGGCCAGCCTGTGGGATCAGGCGACGCTCGACGCCTGCAGGGATGCTGGCGTGATGATCCTTTAAGAACTTCATTCCAAAGGGTACGGCCCTTTGGAATGAAAAAGATTCGCTCCGAACCGCGCGTTTTACCCTCTTGCAGCGGGCAAAACACACTCTCTCCGCGCAAAGTGTATTTTGCGACGTACACGCCGCCGCAAAAAACAAATTTCATCTTATTCGCGGCCCCCGAGCCGCGAACTCCGTGAGACTAAAAAAGAGGATGCTTGCTATGCAAGCATCCTCTTTTTTAGTCTTGGTCGTTTTCGTATTTTTTCCGGAGGTCTTCGATGTGGTCGGCGAGCTCTGGGTAGCGCGCGTGCAGATGACGGCGCAGTTCCTCGCGGTGCTCGGCCATCCGCTGGGCCAGCTCCGGATGCTCGCGGCGCAGCGTCTCGGACAGGTGCGTGCGCTCCCGGTCGAGCTGCGACAGGACGCTTCCCTCCGGACGGGAGAGGAGGACGGCCAGCTCCGTGATGTGCTCCTCAAGGTGGGAAATGAAGGCGTCGCGGTCGATCTCGCCATGCCAGCGGCCGCTGTGGATGAGGTGCTCGAGTTGCTCAGGGCGGTCGGCACTCTCCGTATGCTCCAGCGTCTGCAGCGTCTGGGCGGCGAGCTGTTCCATGCGCTCCTCCGCCTCGTCGCCGTAGGCCCACTCGAACTCCTGTGTCTGGCGGCGCAGCTCCTCCTCCGGCCGCGGCATCGGCCCCGACCAGAGCCCGCAGTCCTGCAGCGCGGAGAGCAGCGTGCGGCGCACGGCGCCGCTTTCGATCAGGCTGTCCGCCCCGTAGCGGCGCAGCTCATCGTTCACCTGTCCGATGTGCTCGGTGAGATAGAAGCGGACGCCGCGGCGGGCGAGCTTCTGGTGCAGGATGACGAGCCGGTCGGCGGTGGAGAGATCCACGCTGACGATGGCGCTCGCGTCGACGATCACGGCGCGCGTCTCCGGTGTGACGGCGTCCTCAATCTCCTGCTGGAAGAGGGCGATGTTCGCGAAAAACAGGCTCCCGCTGAAGCGGTAGAGTACCACGCCGGGGATGGGCTGTGCCTGACTCATGCGCCCCTGCGGATAAAAGCCCGGCTCGCCGGGGATGACGCCGAGAAAGTCACGCTTCGGCTGGGACGCGCGGTGGATGACGTCCGCAAACGACAGCAACACCCCGATGATGACGCCGTAGATCGTCCCGAGCACCAGCACGCCGAGAAACGCGCCGGCGAAGATATAGAACTCCTTCCGGTCGGCGCGGAAGAGCCGGTGTGCGATGTGAAACTCCGTCGCGCCCATGAGCGCGGAGATGACGATCGCCGTGAGCACCGGGATGGGGAGGTACTGGATGAACCCCGTGCCCAGCAGCAGCATGCACGACATGACCGCCGCCGCGATGAGCGAGACGGCCTGTGTCCGCCCGCCGTACTGCTCGTTCATCGACGAGCGCGAGACGCTCCCGTTCACCGGGCAGCAGCCGACAAGGCATGCGGCAAAGTTGCTGAGTGAAAAGGTGAGAATCTCCCGGTTATCGCGCAGCGTATAGTCTCCGCGCAGGGCGAAGCTGTTCTCGGCGAGAAGCGTCTCGGCCATGATGACGACCGCGACCGGGAGCGTCGAGCCGAGTGCCTGCGCAGGGGAGAGCAGGCGCAGATCCGGCAAGCGGAGCGGCGGCAGCCCCGGCTCCACCGCGGCGAGCGTCGCAACCCCGCGCGTGGGCAGGTCGAGCGCCACGGAGCAGACCGCGCCGAGCGCCATAATCGCGATGGCCATCGGGAACTTCGGAAACAGGCGCTTGCCGGCGAGCAGAATCACGAGCGCCGCCAGACCCAGCGCGAGCGACAGCCAATGGATCTCCCCGCAGGCGGCGATCAGATGCCGGCCAAGCTCCGGCAGCTCACCGGTTCCGGCCGATGCGCCGAGGAGCTTGGGCGCCTGCATGAGGATGATGGTGCAGCAGATGCCGCTGATAAAACCGCCCATGACGGGTGTGGAGATAAAATTGAGCACCTTCCCCGCGCGCAGCGCCGCGAACAGCAGCAGCCAAAGCGCGGTATAAAACGTCAGCACCGGGACGAGGGCGACAGCCTCGCCCGACCCGAGCGCGACGCCGAGCGACGAGAGCACCGCGCCCACCATGGCCGCCGGTGCGGCGTCCACACCGAAGATAAACTGCGGCGAGGTGGAAAAGAGCGCGAACAGCAGCACTGGCAGCACCGAGCCGTACAGCCCATACACCGCGGGCAGACCCGCAATCTGCGCGTAGCCCATCGAGATCGGGATGGACACAGCGGCGATGACCACACCGGAGAGCAGATCCTTTGGCAGATTCTCTTTTTTGTACCCCTGCAGGGTCGTGAGAACAGGCATCTTCATGGCGCTCACCGGTCGTTCACGGTCAGACGCAGGACATCGGGCCGGGCATAGTGCCCGCAGACATCCAGCTCCATTTTGGCCGCCGCAGCCTGCGTCATGTCAAGCTCGGCGAAGATAATCTCCTCACGGTCCCAGACGGGCTGGGTGACGTAGTGGCCAAAGGGGTCGACGATGCAGCTGCCGCCGCGGCAGACAATCTGCGGCAGGCGCTGCACCTCCGCCGTCTCCCGCAGGTGCGCGGGGTACATGTCGCGCGTGAAAAAAAGGTCGGCGTTGATGAAGAAGCAGCGCCCCTCGCGCGCAATGTGCCGCACGGCGTCCTGCCACTCGGGGTTGTCGTTCGTGTTGGGGGAGAGGTAGAGCGTGACACCCTTTTCATAGAGAGCGGCGCGCGCAAGCGGCATGTAGCTCTCCCAGCAGATGAGGCTCGCCATCGGACCCCACGGCGTCTCGGCGGTGGGGAAGAAGCCGCAGTCGGCGTCGCCCCATACCACGCGCTCCGAGCCGGTCGGCTTGAGCTTACGGTGTACGGGCTCGAGCGTCCCGTCCGGGCGGATGATGAGGTTGGAATTATAGAGCGTACCGGTCACGCCGTCGCGCTCGGAGATGCCGATGCTGAGCCAGATGCCGTGCTCGCGCGCGGCGGCGCAGAGCGCGGCCGTCTCCACGCCGGGTATGACGAGGGAGTTTTCATAGTACCGCAGCCACTCGGCGCGCCCCTCCTCCGTCCGCTCGCCGACGCTGAAGCCGAAGTTCATCCCGTAGGGATAGCCGGGGAGGAACAGCTCCGGAAAGACGATCACCTCCGGCGCGTATTCCCGGACGGCCCGCTCGATGAGCGCGAGCGCTTTTTCAAGGCCCTTCCGCTTGTCGAAGAGCACCGGGGCGGCCTGTATGACGGCCAGACGGCAGGTTGGCTGCAGATCCTTCATAGGGGTTTCTCCTTTAAAATCGGTTTATTTGCGCAGGTTCGGGTAGTTCGTGTTGATGCAGTAGACGTCCCAGTCCGCAAGGCGCCGGATCTCGGGCAGTGAGTTCGCCGTCCACGGGGCGAGGCGGATACCGTGCGCGCGGAAGTCGGCGATGATATCGTCGCTGAGGTATTTGCCGTCCGGCATGAAAAACTGCACGTCATTGTCGCGGCAATACTGCCCGGCCTGTCCGATGACCGGGCCTTTCCAGAGGAAGCCCGCGTCGATCTCCGGCGCAAGACGGCGGCAACGCAGGATGGAGACGTTGTTGAACGAGGAGAAAATGACCCGCTTCTCCATCCCGAAGGTGCGGACGAGGGCGATGACCTTCTCCTCGAGCCGGGGGTAGTACTGGCGGTTGTTCTTGAGCTCCATGTTTACGATCAGCTCCGTCGGCGCGACAAGCTCCAGAAACTCGCGCAGCGTGGGGATCTCATTTTTCCCGTACAGCCCGCGAAAGCCCGCCGATGCGTCAAGCTGCTTGAGCTCGCTGACCGTCAGGTCACGCAGATAGCCGTGATACCCCGTGACGCGGTCAAGCGTCTCATCGTGAAAGACGACGACCTCGCCGTCTCGGGAGAGCTGCACGTCCATCTCAAAGCCGTCCACGCCCAGTTCAATGGCCTTCTGGAAGGCGAGCAGTGTGTTTTCCGGATAGAGGCCGCTCCATCCGCGGTGTGCAAAGTTCAGACTCATAACCTGATAACCTCCTGCCGCGGCGGTCTGTGCCGCCGCACTGATACTGCACATTATAGCGGTAAAGCCCGTCCGCGTCAACGCCGCCGGGCAGAAAAGTGCGCCTTGCAATCGGCCGCGCGGGAGGGTATACTATATTTTATTGAGTATTTGAGAGGGGAGGAAACCGTCATGTTCGCCGTGATCGACACGGAGACAACTTATGCCGATGAGGTCATGTCCATCGGGATCGTGATGGCCGACGAGGAGACGTTCCGCCCCGTGGACGCCCGGTACTATATCATCGCGCCCACCTATCAGACCGGCGGCATGTTCTCCCATGTGCTCCAGAGCACCGAGCGCTGCACGCTGCCGTTTGCGCAGCGCGTCTGTTTGCGGCGGGACGCGCTCGAGGATCTGCGTGCCTTTATGGCGCGGTATGGCGCGGACACGATCTTTGCCTACAACGCAAATTTTGACCGGAGCCACCTGCCGGAGCTGCGGGCGTATAATTGGGGCGACATTATGTGGGCGGCCGCCTACCGCCAGTTCAACCCGACCATCCCCGCGGACGCGGACTGCTATGCGACGGGACGGCTGAAGTGCGGCTGCGGGGTGGAGGCCACGCTGCGGCGGCTTCTGGGCCGCGCGGACTATTACGAGGTACATAACGCCCTCGCCGACGCGGTGGACGAGCTGCTGATCATGCGCCTGCTGGCGCATCCGCTCTGCCTCTATCAAAAGCCCGCCAAGGCCCCGCGGGCGGCGCGATAAACACATCAGGAACAGGAGATACCTATGACGGATTATTTTGCGATCACCCTGCCGGAGGACAGCATCCGTGCCATCAGTTCCATCGGCCTTGCCCATCTGGGCGACGCGGTGTATGAGCTGCTGGTGCGCACATGGCTCTGCGCGCACGGAAAGGCGACGGGCAAGGCACTGCACCGCTGCGCGGCGCAGCTGGTCTGCGCGCCGAAGCAGGCGGAGCTCGCCGAGCGGATCCTTCCCGAGTTGACGGAGGAGGAGCAGGCGGTCTTTCGCCGCGGACGCAACGCGAACGTCCACTCCATCCCCGCGCACGCGAGCCGCGCGCAGTATCAGCAGGCGACGGCGCTCGAGGCGCTCTTCGGGTGGCTGTATCTGCAGGGGCGGCGCGAGCGCGTGAACGAGCTGTTTTCGCGCATGATGGAGGAGGAATAACGCATGGCACTGGATGCAATTTGCCTGCAGAGCGTCGTGCGGGAGCTGGAGGAGCAGATCGTCGGCGCGCGGATCGAGAAGATCCAGCAGCCCGCGCGCGACCAGATCGTCCTGCTGCTGCGCGGGTCACGGCGGCTGCTTGTATGCGCCGGGGTGGGTCAGCCGAGACTGCACCTGACGCGCCTGCTGCGCGACAACCCCAGCCAGCCGCCCATGTTCTGCATGCTGCTGCGCAAGTATCTCGCCGGCGGGCGCATCGCGGCGCTGCGTCAGGCAGAGCTCGAGCGCGTGGTGGAGCTGGAGATCGAGGCACTCGACGAGCTCGGCGAGCAGAGCCGCTTCCGCCTGATTCTCGAGGCGATGGGGCGGCGGTCGAACCTGATTCTCTGCGCGGCGGACGGACACATCATCGACTGTCTGCGCCGCGTCGATTTTGAGATGTCGCAGGAGCGGCAGGTGCTGCCGGGACTGTTTTACCACCTGCCGCCCGCGCAGGACAAGCGCTCACCGCTGGCGGCGGAGCGGGAGGAGTTTCTGGAGCTGCTTGCGCAGGCCCCGGCGGAGCAGGCGCTCGACCGGTGGCTGCTCGATACCTACACGGCCATCTCGCCGCTCGTCGCGCGCGAGTTGGTCTACCGCGCCTGCGGGGCGACGGATGCGCGCCGCAGTGGGAACGAAAATGCGCTCTGGGAGAGCTTTTCCGCGTGGCAGAGCGCCGTCCGCGCGCAGAATTTCCTCCCGGTGCTCCTGCGCCGGGACGGAAAGCCCGCGGACTTCACCTATGGGCCGGTCTTTCAGTACGAGGGCGCCATGGAGCAGGAGACGGCGGAGAGCTTTTCCCAGCTGCTCGACGACTTCTACGCCGGGCGCGAGCAGTCTGACCGCGTCCGCCAGAAGGGGCAGGACCTCCTCAAGACGGCGACGAGTGCCCGCGACCGCGTGCGCCGCAAGCTCGCCGCGCAGGAGAAGGAGTACGCCCAGACACAAAGCCGCGAGCAGCTGCGCCTGTGCGGTGAGCTGATTACGGCCAATTTCTACCGTATGGAGCGCGGCATGACGAAGCTGACGGCGGAGAACTACTACGAGGAAGGCTGCCCGCCGGTCGACATCCGGCTCGACGCGCGCCTGTCGCCGCAGGAGAACGCCGCGCGGTATTTCAAGCAGTACACCAAGGCCAAGACGGCGGAGAAAATTCTCACCGAGCAGCTTGTACGCGGCCGCGCGGAGCTGCAGTACCTCGAGAGCGTTCTGCAGGAGCTGGCGCAGGCCGAGAGCGAGCAGGATTTCAACGACATCCGCGCGGAGCTGACGGACGGCGGCTATATCCGCCAGCGCGGCAGGAAGCAGCCAAGCTTCCAGCGGCAGTCGAAGCCGCGCGTGTTCCGCTCGTCGGCGGGTCTGCGGATCCTCGTCGGGCGCAACAACCGCCAGAACGACAAACTCACCACGCGCGAGGCTGACAAGCGCGACATCTGGCTGCACACGCAGAAGATCCACGGCAGCCACGTCATCCTCTGCACCGGCGGCGCGGAGCCGGACGCGCAGAGTCTGCTCGAAGCGGCGCAGCTTGCGGCGTACTTCTCACAGGGACGCGAGAGTTCGAACGTTCCCGTCGACTATACGCCGGTGAAGTTCGTGAAAAAGCCCGCGGGCGGCCGCCCCGGCATGGTGATCTATACAACCTATCAGACGCTGTACGTCACGCCCGACGAGCAGCTTGCGCAGCGTCTGGCGTCGAAGTGAGGAGGGCAGATCGATGATCCGGACGGCGCAGCCACGCGACCTCGCGCGGATTCTGGAAATCTATGACTACGCCCGCGGCTTCATGGAGCGCACCGGGAACGTCAGCCAGTGGGGGAAGCACTTTCCCCCCGAGGAGCTCCTGCGTGAGGACATCCGTGCGCAGCGTCTCTTCGTGATTGAGGAGGACGGGGCGGTACACGGCGTGTTCGCCTTCATCATCGGCGACGACCCGACGTATCAGACGATCGAGCAGGGGAGCTGGCTCGCGGGCGGAGCCTACGGCACGATCCACCGCATCGCCGGGGACGGGCAGGTGCACGGGCTGCTGCGCCGGGCGGTCGATTTCGTCGGCTGGGAGCGCATCCCGCACCTGCGCATTGACACGCACGAAAATAACCGCGTCATGCAGTACCTGATCGAAAAGTGCGGTTTTTCCTACTGCGGCGTGATTCACGTTGATGACGGCTCGCCGCGCCTTGCCTACGAGCGGGTGTAATGTAATCTCACTTCATAGAAAAAGAGGGCTTTGCCGCATGGCAAAGCCCTCTTTTTTTCACTTCTGCGGGAGCGTATCGATGATCGTCTGGATCCCCTTGCTGAAGAAGTTGATGTTCCGCCGGCTGATGACCTCGCCGCCGTCGGAAATTGTCACCCGCGCGAGCGCGATCTGGTCGCTCTCCGTCGGCTCCGTCCCGCCCGCGAGCGTCAGCCACTCCACGCGGATGTTCTCCTCCGTGATCGTCCGGTGATAGGGGACGTCATAGCTCAGCTGCTCAAAAAACGCCGAGTTGGAGTCGGCGCGGACGGAGATCGTCCCGTCCGCGTCCTGATAGATCTGAACGGTGTAGCGGACGACGTCCTTCTCGTCTTCTACATAGTTCTGATTGGGTGAAACCGTCTCCGCGTACAGCGGCTCACCCGCGGGCGCGGAATCGCCGGGCTCATCCCGCTCCCCGCAGCCGGACAGGGCCAGAACCAGCGCCAGCGCCGCACAGGCGAGCAGACGCAGATTTATCATTTTCACAGGCATCACCTCCAGCGTCAGTCTACAGGCAATTTATGAACATTTCCACCTCTTGCGCGGACGGAAAAAGTGTGGTATACTAAGGTGAAACCCAAGAGGAGAGGAGGCCCGCCATGGAAAAGCGCGGCATCAAAATCGCGGCGCAGAACCGCAAGGCGCACCACGACTATTTTGTCGAGGACCGCTACGAGGCGGGCATCGAGTTGTTTGGTACGGAAGTCAAGTCCATCCGCGCCGGGGCGCTGAACCTGAAGGACAGCTTCTGCGTTGCCAAGGATGGCGAAATCTACGCCTACAGTCTGCACATCTCCCCGTATGACCACGGCAACATCTTCAACCGCGACCCCGACAGGCCGAAGCGCCTGCTGATGCACAAGCGCGAGATCCGCAAGCTCCACGACCTGCAGAAGCAGGACGGCTATGCGCTCATTCCGCTGTCGGTCTACTTCAAGGACAGCCGCGTGAAGGTGGAGCTGGGTCTGTGCAAGGGCAAAAAGACCTATGACAAGCGCGACGCCATCGCCAAGCGCGACGCCAAGCGCGAGATGGATCGCGCCATGCGCGAAAAGAACCGGTAACGCCCCGGTTTCCCGCCGAAGTACCATCCGAAAAGGAGAAAATACCATGAACAATCCGATTGTTACGATTGAAATGGAGAACGGCAAGAAGATCGTTGCCGAGCTCTATCCCGACATCGCGCCGCAGAGCGTGCGCAACTTCATCAGTCTCGCAAACGCCGGTTTTTATAACGGCCTGATCTTCCACCGCGTGATCCCCGGCTTCATGATCCAGGGCGGCTGCCCGGAGGGGACGGGCATGGGCGGCCCCGGCTACTGCATTAAGGGCGAGTTCTCCGCTAACGGCGTGACGAACGACCTGCGCCACACGCGCGGCGTGCTGAGCATGGCCCGCGCGCAAGCACCCGACAGCGCCGGCAGCCAGTTCTTCCTGATGCACGCGGACGCGCCGCACCTCGACGGGCAGTATGCCGCCTTCGGTATGGTCATCGAGGGCATGGACGTCGTCGACGAGATTGCCGTGCAACCGCGCAACATGATGACCAACAAGCCCAAGAAGCCGCAGGTGATGAAGTCCGTCACCGTCGACACGAAGGGCGTGGAGTACCCGGAGCCGGAGAAGCTGCCGGATCCGTTCCACAGATAACCAAAGCAAGCAGAGCAGCCGGGCGGGTGACCGCCCGCCCGGTGCTTTGATATTTCCGCGCTTCATCCTTCCAGATACGGGGCTGTACCGGTTTCGACGGGGGTGTGGAGGCCGGATTAGCGGGCGGTGGCGCCTGGCCACCATAAAACGGGCAACTTAAAAATTAACTGACAACAATCGTATTGCTGTCGCTGCCTAACTAAAGGCAGCCGTCTGAACCGGGAGGGCCGCAGACCGGGGAAGGCGTCGTTTATGCGGCGGACGTGCGGCGGGTAAGAGTTGCCCCGCCCATGCATCATGACTCTACCAACCGGCAAAGTCCGTCAGGTGTCTTTGCCGCGCGGGAATGTTGAATCCTGACTGCGCCCGGAGAATATCTTGTCAAAGCACTTTCGGACAGGGGTTCGACTCCCCTCAGCTCCACCAAAACGAAATCCCTGAAACCGCAATGGTTTCAGGGATTTTTCTTTTGGCAGCAACGGTTTGACGGATTCGGAATGATAGAATGTATGACGCTATTTTGGTGGGCGTGTGCATTATTTTTACGAAAAATGCACACGGGAATGCACATGAAAACCGGACTACTTGTCCGGTGAGATCAGATCGTCGAGGGCAGATTCGATGGCGGCGTCATAGGTGCGCTCGCTCTCTTTGAAAATATGCTGGTAGGTTGTCTTGAGCATATTGTTGGTGGCGTGACCCATACGCTTGATGCTGTATTTATCCGGGATATGCGCTTCAAGCATGACGGAGGCATTGACGTGGCGCAGATCGTGGAAGCGATAGTGCGGGACACCGGCTTTTTCGCAGACGCGTGAGAAGCCGCAATAGATGGCGTGGCCGGTCAGGGTGGTGATATGCTCATCGGTCTGCGGGGTACGGGCGAGCAGATCGCGCAGGTAGGCGGGGAGGTGCACCCGGCGGGCGCCGCTATAGCTCTTCGGCCCCTTCTCGGCGGCGCCGTTTTCGCCCTCGACGATGGCGGTATGTATGTTTACATACTCGCCGTCGATGTCCGACCAGCGCAGGCCGCGGATCTCGCTCGCGCGCAGGCCGAGACAGATGGCCAGCATGATGGGCAGCTCATACTTCGTGCCGCGGCAGGTCTCGGCGATGGCCTGCACCTCGGCTTTGGTGGGGATCTGGATCTCGTGTTTCTCCTTCTGCGGCAGACGCGTGGTCAGCTTCACGTCCGGGCGGAACTCGGAGAGAACGGCGCTCAGAAAGCCATGGGCATTGGCGACGGTCTTCGGGGATTTCCCAGCTTTGACCATACGGTTGACCCAGCGCTGGATAGATTCCTGCGTCAGCTCGGGCAGGAGCGTGGCGGCGATGGGCGGGAGGAGGTTCTTCCGGATCCGCTTATAGCCGGCAACGGTGGCGGGGGATAGTACGGCGTCGCGCCGCTCGATATACTGGTCAGCGGCTTCGCCGACGGTCAGGCGGCGGGCGGGCTTTCTGGCATCTTTGATACGGGTCTTGATGCCGGCGGCCCAGAACTGCGCCTCCTCGGGCGTATCGAAGGTTTCGCCGTAGCGCTGGCCGCCCACCTGCACCTGCACCCGGTAGCGGCCGGAGGGGAGCTTTTCTACTTTGGGGATTTTCAAGGGGAATCCTCCTTTCTTCAATTACGGGGCATACTGCCAGCATAGGGGCGGACGATGCAGAAGTCAATACGCTTTTTTGAAAAGCGCCTAAAAAACTGCACGGAAAGTGGCCTGATTTCAGGCCACTTTTGAGACAACGGCCCCAAAATATGGTAGGATGGCCGTAGGATGAACGAGCGAATCAAAGAGAGAAGGGAATACTTCGGGCTGAGCCAGCGGGAGCTGGCCCGGCGGGTCGGCGTGGGAAAGACCACGATCTCAGAGATAGAGGGAGGGGATCGGCTGCCGAACGTTGAGACGGCGATACGCATAGCGAGAGCACTGGAAACCACCGTGGAGCAGCTATGGGGAGGGTAATATGGACAACAGGAAGGTATTGATAGACGCAATCCTGCGCCTGCTGGCGCTGGCCGACGCGGAGCAGCTGCGGCTGGTGTATATTGCGGCGCTGAACCTGATTTAAGTATAGCTATACGTAAAAATACATAAAAAAAGATGTTGACATACGTGTGAATACGTGCTATACTATATAACAGAAAGCGGGGGTGAGGCAGTGAGATACAGCGAGCTGGAAAAGGAACTGAAGAAAGCGGGATGCAAGGTATACCGCGAGGGCGCGAACCATAGCATATGGTACAGCCCCGTCACCGGGCAGAAATTTCCGGTGAGCCGCCACAAAACGGAGGAGATCCCGGCGGGAACACTGAAATCCATACGCAGAGCGGCGGGGCTGGAATAAGCCCCACCGCTCCGGCGGAAACAATAGGAACGTGAATGATAACAAGAGCAAGAGCAACAACTGGAGGAATGAATATGGCGAAATATGTGTATCCGGCAGTTTTTACACAGGAAGCAGAGGGAGGGTATTCGATCAACTTCCCGGATCTGCCGAATTGCTTCACGTCGGCGCCGACGCTGGAGGAGGGGCTTGAGATGGCGGCAGACGTGCTCTGCCTGACGCTGTACGGCATGGAGGAGGACGGGATCACGCCGCCCGCGCCGTCTGACGTGCGCAGCATTCCCGCCGCGAAGAACGAGCTGACCACGCTGGTGCGCTGCGACACGATCGAATACCGCAGGTTCTACGACAACAAGGCCGTGAAGAAAACGCTGACGATTCCCTCGTGGCTGAACACGATGGCCGAGCGTCAGGGCGTGAACTTCTCACTGACGCTGCAGAACGCACTGAAGACAGAGCTGCATATCTAAGAGCACCCCTGTCCCGATGATGGGACAGGGGTGCTCTGTTAATCATCGCGTGGACTTACTCTTCAATCTGGTCGGTCATTTGCTGGAGTTTGGCGACGAGCTCTTTCGCAAGATCAAGGTTCATCGTAAGTGAAGCGACGGGTTCCTCGTTGACCTTGGAAAAGGAATCGTCGTTTTCCTCAAAGTCCGGAAAGCGCTGCACAAACTGGAGCACTATTTCGCCGCCGTCGGCGCGGACAGAGACACGAAAACCGTTGGTATAGCTGTACATGTCAGGGGAACCTCCTTACATTTCCTTCAGGTCGACAGATTCAAAATCCGGCGTATGAGACGAAAGCGTATTCCACTTGCCGGGGAAGTCGGCAACTTTACCGGAAGTGGGACGCGCGGAGCGGGGCGTTCCGAACGGGGACCGGACGGGTATATCCAGCTTTGTCGCGATATGCACGAGGGACTGCAGCGTGAAATTACAATCCCCGCGTTCCCATTTTGACACCATGCCCTGAGACACGCCCATAAACTCCGCGAACTGTTTCTGGCTCATGTTTCGCTTGACACGCTGGGCGACGATCTCGCCGCAGATCACGCCGCAAAGCCCGTTGAAGGCCACTTCCTCTGCGGAGAGAGAGACAGAAAGGGAGGTAAGCAGATCATTCATACCTTGAGACATATTAAAGTTCCTCCTTCTTTTGGCGCAGACGTTCCGCAGCCTGCGGAATGTAGCCGGAATAGTCCGTCTTACGCTTGCCTGCGCGTTCATGAAACGCGAGCAGAAGAACCGGGGATTGATTCGCCAGAAATGCATACAGGATGCGCAGATTAAAGCCTTTTCCCGCCAAGTGCATACTGTAAAGCCCGCCGCCGATGTTCTCAAACTCCTTATGCCTGACAGCATGAATCCCCAGAGCCTTCAGCATGGTGAGACGCATCACCAAGAGCCGGAATACATCCGCTTCTGTACCGCTGCCGGCGATCAAGGCCAACAATTCCGGCGTGAAATCATCATGTGTGTCTATCATCGCCAAATAATTCAGCAACTGACGCAGGGCATCCTCTTTGTTCATTCTATGCTCCTTATTCATGTAAGATATTAACCTATAAATAATATCTTTATTCCAAAATATCACTCATAGCAGATATTGTCAAGAAAAATTGACTTGAAACAGGTTATAAAATCGAAAGCCCTTAGAATGGGCACTCTCCTTATCGTGGGAGACCTGTTTTCCAAAGGCTTATATCCTTAGCATAGAGCTTTGCAAAACAGATGTCAAGAAATATATGAAAAACGGCAAAGAACCCTGTCCGGGGTATGGGACAGGGTTCTTTGTTTTTGGGGCACGGGGTTATTCCGCGTCTTTTTTTTGCGCATCGCGCTGGGCGAGGAGCTTGTCGGCCATGTCGGAGAGAAGCTGCCACTGGGCTGGCTCGAGCTGCGACAAAATGTGAATAAACTTCAGTGTGAACTCACTGGGGGGCTGCTTTGCGATGGACATACAGTATTTTGTGATCTCTTCTTCTCTGCTGAGAGATAGGAACATATCGCCTTCTCCTGTACGAAGCCATTGCTCGTTCACATTAAACTCTCGACAAATATCAGCGACGGTTCTGTCGCTCGGCTTTTTGTTGCCGGAGCATAACTCGGAAACAAACGGGCGAGAAACGCCGATTCTTTTGGCAAACTCGGCTTGCTTCATGTTCAAAGCCTTAATAAGTTCACGGATACGTTCATTCATATCAGGCACACCTCCTTTCGGAAATATTATTGCACACAAGTCGACCGCGGTCAAGAAAAAGTAGCTCGGTAAACAAATTTTTGCTTGACAAGGTAGCGAAGCGAATGTATTATGTAGCTAAGGAAACATCCAGCTAACATAAAGTGTGCATTCACATCCTGTACTCTGTGGGGAAGAAAAAGAGCAGGTAAATAACAGCAAGAGAGGGGGTGAGATGGTGGAGAAAGAAAGAATCAGAGAATTGCTCGAAAAGCAGCTGGAACTGCTTTCCGAGCAATCTCGGGGGGACCCGGCTATGCTGCCACAGCTCACGGACAGCATGGTGCAGGTTGTCAGTCTACTCAGGAGTCTTTGAGGGAGCCTGAGCGGATCTTATTCAGATAGTCCTGCTTCAATTCGCGGCATGCATCAAAGTACATGGATTGAATCTCAGACGGGCTTTTCCTGGACAGATCCTGCGAGCGGAGATACAGGAGCGCAAGCGCCTCTGTGCGATTGGACGGGAATGTGCTCAATTTCACTTCGCTTGACATCACAAATCACCTCCTTTCCGCTTCCATTTTATCACGGGGGCGGGAAGAGATACAAGTGCGAAAAGCTGCCCTCGTGGGACACCGCGAAGGGGACACGAGGGCAGCTTTTTGCAGTGGTATGTACTGCAAGGGCGTGAAGCGTCACGCAAAGTATCAGTGCTGGATAGGGGGTGAGATGGATGAATGCGGCAGAAACGCTGAAAAGGCTGCTGAACACCGATTGGAGCGGGCGAGAGCCGATGTTCTATTTTTGCAAATCAACCGTCTGCGAGCCAGTCGGAGCAAGATGCGGCAAGACGGTTGTAGGTGAAAAAATACTTCCGAAGATCAGCGAGTTCTTCCGGCTGGATATCCGGAAAGAAGCCGTTCAGATGCCCAGAAAGAAACTGCTGCGCGGCAAAGACGGCGGCCGCAATGACGCGCTGCTCGTCTAGGGTAAAGCGAAAATCACTTCGGACGAGCTTCTGTGAGACAGAGAAAGCGATGGATTCGTTGATGGTTTGCTGGCGGGCGGTATCCGCTTCAAATTCCACAACGAGAGGCAAGGCGGCCAAGACGGCCTCTGCGTCAGCAGGCGTCAGGCGGATGGGACGGCGCTTTTTCATGTGGGGTATCTCCTTTCAAGATTGATTCTCAGTAGAGCGTAACACAAAGCAGAGTGAGATACAAGTGCGTGCAGGATAGGGGGTGAGATGGTGGAACCACGCGAGTGCAGCTACGAGGAGTTCTGTGTCGGGATGTTGGAGTGTCTGCTCCACTATCACGAGCGGGTCACGATGCCTGTGGGACAGAACCTATGCAAAGAGATGGGAACGGAGAAGTGCCCCGAACGACTGGTTACAGACCAGTACGCCGAGGTACTTCGGGAAGCTATCCGGTGTGTCCGGATTGTTCACGATCTTTGAGAAGACACGTGACAGCGGCACGCACACATTCTATGCACTCCGACGCGGATCCGGGCGCATTATCGCAGGTATTTACGAGAAAACGCCCCGGCGCGCTGTCGTCCAACACGGTGACAGGCAGTTGGACTTCGCGGAGATACAACGGACAGGAGACGGTTATGACAGACCGCCGCAAAAGAATCACCTCCTTTCCGCTTCCATTTTATCACGGGTACAGGAAGAGATACAAGTGCGTGAAGCTGCCCTCGTGGGACACCGCGAGGGGGACACGAGGGCAGCTTTTTGCAGTGGTATGTACTGCAAGGGCGTGAAGCATCACGCAAAGTATGCGTGCGGAGGGGGTGAGATGGATGAATGAACGTATCCGTGAACTCATTAAGGCTTTGAACATGAAGCAAGCCGAGTTTGCCAAAAGAATCGGCGTTTCTCGCCCGTTTGTTTCCGAGTTATGCTCCGGCAACAAAAAGCCGAGCGACAGAACCGTCGCTGATATTTGTCGAGAGTTTAATGTGAACGAGCAATGGCTTCGTACAGGAGAAGGCGATATGTTCCTATGCATTGAACTCGTTGCAAAGTATGCGGGCAGGATAGGGGGGGGTGAGATGGATGCGCGAAACGATTTGGCTGGACGAGAAAAACAAAAAGACGGCGAAACAGGTAGCCGCGGTTCTTGCCGAGGCAAAGGCTACCTGCTCCGACGTCCGGGCCATTCTGCAGGCCGTCTGGGATTATCTGGGCGTTACGGTCTGCGAGGATGGAGACGCGTAACAGCATCCGCGAGGTGCGGCAGCATGGACGTGTTGTCAGCGAGAGCGGCAAGGCTCACGACCGCACAGGCCGGCTGACCGTCGCGGGCGGTGCAAGTGTTCCACGCGCAGGTGCTCCGGCAAGGGACTTCCTGCGAGGGCGTGGAACGGATCGGACAGAATTTCGTGTTCATCGTTTTTCACCTCCTTTCCGCACCTATTTTACCACGGGGACGGGGAGGAGAAAAGGGAGGGTGGAACAGTTGCTGAAAAGGCGAGAGACGGTGCGGGGCGGGGTGAAAGAGGTCGCCCGGTGGTTCCCGCGCGCCGGACGACGCAGAAAGCGGGAGAACCACCGGGCGAGGAAGGCAATCATTCGCCGGAGGAGATCTGCCGGGCGTTTTTCGGCAGGATGACCAGACACTCGGCATCCGGGAATTTCTGCTTCAGCAAGTGGCGGAATTCCGAAAAGCTGACCGGAGAAATTACGTCGAAGGACGTCTCGTACACAGATTCAACCGTGCAGCCGCTTGATTCCAGAAACGGGACGACATCCGGCGGCGGGGCATGGCGAAAGTGCAGATAAAACCAGCGAGACACAAAATCACCTCCTTTAAGCTCAGGATAGCACGGCGGCGGGAGGAGGGCAAGACGATGGAAAACAAGCGAAGGAGGTGATGACATGGTTATTTGGATGCTTATCGGGGTCGGGTGCATCGCAATATGCGCGGCGGCGCTTATTGCAGAGTGGAAATTTGGCGTCGATCTCGCGGCGATAGCTTTCGCGCCGGTAGTGGCTATCGCGGGTATCTGTATTTTGATTATCTGCCCGCTGATGAGGATGAGCGACAATCGGGAGATCGACGAATACATCCGACAGAAAGCATATATCGAGACGCACACCGCGGTGAACGCGGTAGAGGACGCAGCACTCACCAGCAAGAAAATTGAGCTGAACGGTTGGCTTTACAAGGCGCAATCCGACAAGACCCGGCACGGAGCGTGGTCGCTGTATCCGGATGCTGTGATGGAGCTGGAACCGATTGAATAAGGAGGTGACACAGTATGCTGAACGAGGAGAAGCAGGGCGAGCGCAGGAGCCTTTCGGAACTGATGGGCAAGAGCGCGGCGCTGGACGAGCAGCTGAGCCCGCAGCTCAAGGAGCTGCTGATGGCCTACAGCGAGGGGCTGATCGCAGGGGCGCGCAGCGCGCAGTGATAGGACAAGAAAAGGAGGAGACGGCTATGCCGAAGGTAAATTTAGCGCGCGACCCGCGCGCCGAGCGGGCGGCCAGCATGCGCAGGACGATCAACGCGAAGCGGGGGATGCGGGACATCGCGTCCCAGACGGAGCTCGCCCGGCGGATCGGGATGCGCGCGGGGACGCTGAGCGCGAAGATGCACAGCGGCGCATGGACGGCGGAGGATCTGGCGGCGCTGGACAAGGTGCTGCGGTTCTCGGCCGAGGAGCTGGCCGCGCTGGTGAGGAGCTGAGAGGTCATGGCGAGTAAGCAGTCAACCTGCTGGGTGATCGAGCACCCGGAGATCGGGACGGCGTTTGTCGTGGCCGACAGCTGGGAGCAGGCCACGGTGCGGGCGGCGGAGTTCTGGGGCGTGAGCTGGGCGCGGACGGTATCCGGCATGGAGCTGGTGCGGCGGAAGGACGCGCGGAAGAACATCTGCTGCCGCTGCGGACAGATCTTCCACGGGAGCGGGGATCTGTGCGGCGCGTGCGAGAAGATCCTGCGGACGGAGGAGGACGAGACGAGCCGCCGACTGCGGGAGACCTGGTATCTGGGGAGAAAAGACGCCGCCTTCGGGCGGTGAAGCTGACAAAGGAGGAAAACGAGGATGATCGACGAGAGGAGCCTGACGCGGGCGATGAAGGAATCGTGGCGCGGGGGCGGCTATGAGGTGGCCGGGTACGGCGACGGGAACGGGCGGATGCTGTTTCTGGACGGGCGCACATGGGCGGCGCTGCTGCCGCGCAGGACATGCCCGCGGAAGGTGCTGGCGCTGCTGGCGGAGCATCTGGGCGAAATTCCGGAGGCGAGCGCCTACCGCGTGAGCAAGAACACGGGCGCGCAGAACCAGATGATGGACATGCCGCTCGGGACGCTGGACAAGCTCCAGCGCGAGGTCGCCGAGGGCAAGGGCGAGGAGATCCTGCGGACGAACATGGTCTGGAAGGGCCGGGAGGTCTGGCAGAAGGAGAACCTGCGGGTGTTGGCGTTTGACGCGGCGCTGACGGAGATCGGCTTCGGCGAGCCGCTGGCCTACGGGAACATGCTGGTCTGGGACGACGAGGGCGGGATGGTCTTTATCCTGCCGGAGGCGAATCTGATCGACGAGACGCTGGAGCGGCTGCTGGAGCAGACGCCGCTGGTATAAGAGGAGGACAGGCGACATGTACGGGCAGTGCTGGAAATGCGGCAAGTGGGGGCAGATGGAGCGGCACCACATCTTCGAGGGCGTGGCCAACCGGAAGAAATCGGAGGAATTCGGGCTGGTCGTGCTGCTGTGTGGGGAGGAGTGCCACCGGAACGGCCGGGAGGCCGCCCACCGCTGCGGCGAGACGGCGCTGCGGCTGCACCGGTGGGGGCAGCGGAAGTTCATGGAGGAGCAGAACGCGACGGAGGAGGACTTCCGGCGCGTGTTCGGGAAGAGCTATCTGTAAGGAGGAAGAGCTATGACGGTTACATGGGTACTGGCCTACATCGGGGCCGCGGCGGTGGCCGCGGGGTGCGTGCGGCTGGTCGAGCGGATGGAGGGGCGGCGATGAAAGCGAAAAATCTGCTCGAGGGACTGGAGCGGTACGACGGTTACGCGGTATGTCCCGGGTGCCAGGGCTGTGAGGGGAAGAAGGTGATCGCATGCCGCGACCTGATCCGGCAGGCGGCGGCGCGGATCCGCGGGCAGGAGCGGCAGATCGAGTGCCTGATGGCCGCAAACGAGGGGCACCGGCGGATGCTGGTGGAGCTGCACCAGAGGCTTGCAAAGGCGGAGCTGGGCTGGATCTCCACGGAGGAGGCGCAGCCCGTGCGCTCGGGGGACTACTGGGTGCGGACGGCGGGCGGGATCTATACGGTTTTGCCGTACTCGACGCGGCACGGGGCATGGAACGCGATGGACGAGCAGGAAACGGCGCTGCGGGCCATCCCGGTGACGCACTGGATGGAGATTCTGCCGGCGGTGGAAGGGGACAGGCCATGATGCACAGGGCGGAGACGATGCGGTGCGGCGCGTGCAGCAATTTTATCCCGGCGCGGTCACGGCGGGCGCCGAAGCGGGGCTTTTGCCGGCTGGCGGGGCACAACACCTGCGTGAGCGAGAGCACGTGCGTCTGCCGGACGGACTTTGACCCGGTGCAGCCGATCGTCCCGACGAACCGGGACAGGCTGGACGCGATGAGCGACGCGCAGCTCGCACAGTGGCTGGAGCGATTGACAGGAGACCCGGCGGAGAACCTGCTGCGATGGCTGCGGGCGCCGGCGGAGACGAACGAGGAGGAAACACCATGGAAAACGATCTGAGAGACCGCGCGGAGCGGATGGCGCGGAAGCTGCGCGCCTGCGCGGACGACGAGCAGTGCGCCGCGTGCGCGGAGGAGTGCGGCGTGAACGACGGGACGCTGCTGCTGGCGGCGGCGCAGACCATCCGGGATCTGCTGGAGGGCGCGGGCGGCGAGGAGCGCACGGAGGACGAGACGGAAACGCCGTCGTGGCTCAAGGCGGCCTATGAGGCGGGGCCGGAGCACTACGACACCGTGCTCGACCGGGGGCTGAGCGCGATCGGGCGCGAGGTCATGGACATTGCGAACCGGCACAAGAAGGATCTGCCGCTGGTGATCGCGGTGCTGCGGCTGACGATCGCGCCGCTGGAGCGGCACATGACCGACGAGGGGCAGGCGATGCTCCAGTGGATTCTGCGCAACGCCGCGGCGGTGGATCTGACGGACGCGCAGAAATAAAAAAAGGCCCCGGCGGAGCGGCAACTCCGTCGGGGCAGTCAGATGAGGGTCAAATGACAACCAAGTACACCCCTATGATAACCGACGGAGGGGAGAAAGGCAAGGAAAAATTTTATGACGGAAGCGCAGAGGGCGGCAATCGCGGCCATTGAGAGCCAGCAGCCGCAGAAGCACAACACCGTATGGATGGCGGGCGAGCAGCTCAAGGAGATCGCCCGCAGCGAGCCGGGGTCGGCAGAGCTGCTGGCGAAGGATCTGGCGGGCAAGGGCATGACGATCGCGGACGCGGAGAAGAAGATCGCGGAGCTGGCGCGGAAGAACCGGGACGGCAACTGCGGATGCGTGAGCAGCGAGGAGGCGGAGGACGTTCTGCGGGCGTTTTACGGTCTGCCGCAGCGCGGGGAGGCGCGGGAGGAAGCACCGAAGGTGCTGGACCTCGCGGACTTTCTATGACGGACTGGGAGGCCTTCCGGCAGGCACTGCCGAAGGCGGCTCCGAAGGAGCTTATCGACTGGGCCGCACGGACGCAGAAGGACGAGCTCGGCGGGGAGCTCTGCCTGTTCTCGCGGGAGAGCGTGAGCTGGTTGGAGGAAGAGCCGCAGAAGATCATGACGCCGGAGGATATCGAGCGGCGCGAAAAGTCGCGCCGGCGGACGTGGGGCGCACGGTGCAGCTGCACGGCCTGCGGCGAGGACTTCGCCGCGGGATGGCTGCGCGGGCTGAAGCTGCCCGGAAATCGGGAGATCCGCGGGATCGCGCTGCTGCAGGGGGACGACGGGCTTCTATACGAGGGAATCCCGGACATGGAGGCCGCCTGCTGGCGCATGAGCGCGGCGGAGATCGCGGAGACGGATCACTTCGACTGCCCGCTCTGCGGGGCGGACGTACAGCTGGTGCGGCGGAAGGATCTGCGCAGCGGGCGGACGCATCAGGTGCAGGTCGTGACGGTGGAGGTGATCCACGGGGTGACGGTGCTGCTCTACTGGATGGTACGCCGGGAATTCAACGAATACGGCGGCAGCGGCGCTGCCGCGTGGCCGAGAGAGGCAATCGCCCTGACGGAAAAGGGCGGGCTGAAACGGTTTACACGGGCGAAATGCAACCAGTTCGGCACCGAGTGGGACACGGGCGAGTGGCGCGCGGTGCGGCAGATGCGCGACCCGGAGACGGTCAAATACTACAGCTGGGAAGCAAACAGCCACAAGAAGATCGGCGCCGCCGTCCGGCCGGAGGTGCCGGATCTCACGGGGAGCACGGGGGAGAAAACCGGACTCGAGGACTACATCCGCGCAGGAGGCCAATGGCCGGTGCAGTATCTGAAGCTGTGGAAACAGCACAGAAACGTCGAAAATCTGGCCCGCGCGGGCTGGGGGCGGACGCTCGGCGGCGCCATCGAGGAGATGGCATGGAATCAGGTCACGGCGCACTACAAGGTACATGAAATTGAACTGCGGTGGATCGACTGGAACGAGGTGAAGCCGGGGCGGATGCTCGGCATGAGCAAGGCGGAGGTCAGGGCGCTCGCGGGACGCTGGGACTGGCAGACGGCAGACGCATGGGCGGTTTACCGGTACTGGCAGGGCGGCTGCACGGCGGAGGAATTCGACCGATGCCGCGCGGAGCTGGGGCCGGAGGGACTGCAGGTGCTCGTGAGCATGATCGAGGACGGGCACGAGGTGCCGCTGCTGAAAGCGGCGCGGTACATCAAAAAGCAGGAGCAGCGGCGCGGCGGGGATCTGGCGCGGACGTTTTTCGACTACCGCGAGATGCTGGACGCGGACGCGCCGACAGAGGAGCTCTGGCCGAAGGATCTCGTCGCGGCGCACGACCGGCTCGCGCAGATCCACGGCGACAGGGACGCGCGGCAGTACACGGAGGCGATGCGGCAGCTCGCGCAGGAGCTGGCGGCGCTGGCGTGGAGCGACGGGGAGATCTGCATCCGGGCGGCGGCGACGCCGGGAGAGCTCAAGGAGGAGGGGCGCGTGCTAAAGCACTGCGTCGGCGACTACTGCAAAAAGCACGCGGCGCGGACGGACGTGATTTTCTTTGTGCGGCACGCGCGGCGGCCGGAGCGGAGCTGGTACACGCTCGACATCAACATGACGGGGCGGATCCCGAAGGAGGTCCAGCTGCACGGCTACCGGAACGAATGGTACGGGAAGGCCGGGCACGGAAAAATTCCGCAGAAGGTGCGGGATTTCTGCGACCGGTGGGAGCGCGAGGTGCTCGCGCCGTGGTACGCGCAGCGGCAGGAGACTGCCCGTAAAAACAAGCAGAAGAGGAGGAAAACGAGCGCATGAGCGAGACAATCAACGTGCCGATGGCGGCGCAGCGGGACATCAAGACGGTGACAACGGAGATACGGACGCTGCACCGGCAGGCGCAGTGCATGGTGCTGGGGTACGCCATCGAGATCGGGCGGCGGCTGAAGGAGGCAAAGGCGATGCTCGACCACGGCCAGTGGGGGCCGTGGCTGCGGGAGGAGGTGGACTTCTCCCAGTCGTCGGCAAACAATTTCATGCGGATTTTCGAGGAATACGGGGCGCAGCAAGTGAGCCTTTTCGGGGACGCAAATTCGCAAGCGCTTGGGAATTTGCCCTATACGCACGCGCTGCGGCTGCTGGCACTGCCGGCGGAGGAGCGCGAGAGCTTCGTGGAGGAGCACCACGCGGAGGAGCTGAGCACGCGGGAGCTGGAGAAGCTGATCCGCGAGCGGGACGAGGCGCGCAGGGCCGAGCAGGACGCGCAGGAAAAGGCCGCCGCGGCGGACAAGGCGCGCGCCGCGGCCGAGGAGCTGGCAAAGGGCGCGGAGGACGCCCGGC